>JADMIO011101860.1_pt1 | contig 119042 bp, 124 predicted proteins | sample 8958161 | NCBI WGS metagenome assembly JADMIO01 (sample SAMN16585339, study PRJNA669376) | soil metagenome | isolation source: Crop rotation soil | place: USA: Cullars Rotation, Alabama | collected 2011 | reverse complement strand
CCGCGACTTCAAGTCACGTGAATTCCAAGCTTCGGATCCCACTGTGCTGGAAAGAGCTTGCCGCCCGGACCCACGTCATAGGCGCGGATATACATGCGCGGCATGGAGTTCGACACATACAGCGTCTTTTCATCGGGCGAGAAGGCGATACCATTGGGCGCCGTCATGTCGGTGATCACCGGCGTCAGCTTGCCATCGGCATAACGCCACACCGGATTGTACTTGAGCTGCTTCTTGGGATCGGCATCCATCTTGGGCAGGCCGAAAGGCGGGTCGGTGATCCACAGCGCACCATCCCTGGTGAAGACCAGGTCGTTGGGGCTGTTCAGCCGCTTGCCTTGATAGTTGGACAGGAAAGGCTTCAGATTGCCCTTGTCGTCCATGCGCTCAATGGTGCCGATCGCCATGCGCGTCAGAAGGATGGCCCCGTCCCTGTCGGTCACCATGGCGTTGGAACCCAGGAAGAAGTCGGGCGAGGCGTCCTTCACGCCGCCCGAATCCTTTAGCACCACCGTCACCATGCCGGTCTTGGGGTCGAAGGTGCGAACCTTGTCACCCTTCACATCGCTGAACCACAGCTTGCCGTCTTTCCACATCGGGCCTTCGACAAACAGGAAACCGGTGGCGACTTTCTCAATCTTGGTGCCGGGCGCGATGACCGCATCCAGCGCCGGATCGAGCTTCTTGATGGTCATGGACTGGGCAAACGCCGGTGCGGCAGCCAGGCAGGCGAGCAAGGTAAGGGCGGAACTACGCGTGAAATGGCGCATCGGAAAAGACCTCATACGGCTGGGTAAGGGTGACGGTACAATTCTTGTCGGCAAGCGACGGTAGGAGCGGGAGGGCCCTTCGACAACCACACACCAGCGATCTAAGGCGCCGCCGTTTGATACTGTGCAACGCCCGCGAAATATTTCGCCGGTCGTGGGCCAGGCCATGATTGCATTGCAGTATCGTGCCCGCTTTTCTTGGAAAATCCGGTCGTCTGACAATGTGTCATCGAGCCGGCGCTCAATTTCACCTGATGAAACAAACCCCGCGCAGCGTTTGACGGTGAGGGATGCGGGTGGCGCTATCGCCCCAACCAAATACTGCTGCCATTGCAGCTGCAACAAGGGGGAATGTCATGCATCATCAGTCTCGCCGCTTCTATTTCACCGCCGCCACCATCGCGCTCACTGCATACTGTATGCAGAGCGCCGCCGCACAGACGGCGCCGGTACAGGGTGTTGAACAAGTCACCGTCACAGGCACCAGCATCCGCGGCAGCGCGCCGGTCGGCTCCTCCGTCACCACGGTGACGCAGGCCGACATTAAGGCGGCAGCCGCGACCAGCGTGACCGGCGTCCTGTCCGTCGTGCCCCAGCTTATGGGCATGGGCCAGGTGGATGGCGGCACGACCGGTCAGAACGCCCAGCAGGCGCTCATCCATCAGCTGGGCCAGAGCGCCTCGACCTCGACCCTCACCCTTATCGACGGTCACCGCGCACCGACCTCGGGCACCAACCATTCCTTTGTCGATCCCAACATGATCCCGATCAATATGCTGGAGCGCGTGGAAGTGCTGGCCGACGGCGTGTCGGCGGTGTACGGCTCCGACGCGATCGCCGGCGTGGTCAACTTCATCACCCGCAAGCGTTTCGAAGGCGTCGAGATAACTGGCAATGCCGGCTTCGCCGATGGCAAGCAGGACGTCAATCTCGGTTTCCTGGCCGGCGCGTCCTGGGACTCGGGGAGCGCCCTGTTCGCCTACAGTTTCACCCGCCAGGGGGCTCTCGCGAATACCGCGCGTCCCTTTACCTACCCCGACCACAGCGCCGCTAGCCCGATCGGCAAAAACCGCGCCAGTCTGCTCTGCGAACCCGCATCGCTGGCGCCGGCCGGCCAGAGCCTGATCTTCCTCAATGCATCGGCGACGAGCGGCCTGGTCAACACACAGAGCAACTTCCTGTGTTCGGACTGGAAGTATGCCGACCTGATTCCCAAGACTGTCCGCAACAATGCGATGATGAAGTTCGAGCAGAATTTCGGCGAAAAGTGGAAACTGGACGCCGATCTGCTCTATGCCACCCGGGATGTGAGGGGTCGCAGGTCGCGCGGTACGTTGCAAGCGACGGCCTTCCAGACCGGCGCCCAGGCCAACCCGTTCTATACCAATCCGGTCGGTTATGCCGGCGCGGCGACCAGCCAAACCATCCGCTGGGACTCCAACGCATTGCTGGGTCCGGGCGCCTACAGCTTCTCGGCCGACCAAACGGTGTATGGCGACGTCAATATTGAATACAAGATGTTCGGGGACTGGTCGGTCGACCTTCTGGTGCTGGCGGGCCGCGACGACAGCGCCTTCGGCTTCAACGGCGCACTGAACGCGTCCGCCGCCACCCTGGCCCTCAACGGCACGACCAACTCCGGCGGCAGCCTGACCCAGGTGGTTCCCAATACCAACATCATCTACACCCAGCTTCCCTTGACCGCGGCCAACGCGCTGGACGTGTGGAATCCGGCGTCCAGCAACAGAACCTCGGCGGCGGTGATCGCGGGCCTGCGCGATGACGCACTGAATTCCCATCTCGTCAGCGCAATGTCCCAGGCCCGCCTGCAGGCTCAAGGCACGTTGTTCGATATGCCCGCCGGCCCCGTCAAGGTCGCGATCGGCGGTGAGGCCTACCGCGTCAGCCTGTATGAATATCTCGCCCAGGGTCAGGGTGCCGGCCCGACCTCCAACTCGGCGGTCTATCGTCAGTGGCATTTCTCGCGCGACGTTCAGTCGGCCTATCTGGAAGCCAATATCCCGCTGATCGGGCGAGAGCAGGGCATTCCCTTGGTACAGTCGCTGACGATGGACGTGTCGGGCCGTCTCGACCACTATAATGACTTCGGCAACACCACCAACCCCAAGATCGCTTTCGACTGGGGTGTGTATGACGACCTGAAGCTGCGCGCCGACTGGAACACCTCCTTCGTGGCGCCGCCGCAAGATGAAATCGGCGGCGACGGCACCTGGAACAACACCAACTACACCTCCACCACCCAGAATGCCTCCCTGCCGATCGCGCTGTTCCCGCAAGCGACCCTGCTGGGTGTTCCCTGCACCGCGACCAGCTGCAACATCGCGACCTTGACCGGCATCCAGGCGGTCAATTCCAATCCCAGTCAGGGCCCAAGTCATGGTCTCGGCTGGACGGTGGGCTTTGATTTTACGCCCAGCTGGCTGCATGGCTTCACATGGCACTTCACCTTGTGGAATGCCAGATTCAAGGGCGCCTCGCAGGGTGCCCCCTTCACCACCGTCACCACCACCGCGTCGCTGTCGCACCTGATGACCCTGTATCCGAGCTGTGCCACACCGGCCCAGATCAAGGCCATCACCGGCAACCTGCCCCTGGTGGGCGCGGTGCCGCCATGCACGAGCTACATCTATGTCCAGCAGAATGACGGCCAGCTGAATCTCGATGCACAGGGCATCGATACCGACTTCGAGTACATCCTGCCGACCGACAATTGGGGCACATTCTCCATTGGCGATGCGATCAGCAAGTTTACCCACTATGTGCAGTCGAATGCCGTGGACGGCGTACCCTTCAGCGTTCTGAACAAGTCGGGTCCGCATGGCTCGATCGCCCTGCAGATGCGCGCTCATGTCGGCTGGAACTTCGAGAACTATGGTGCCCAGCTGTTCATGAACTACACCGGCGGCTACCAGAACTGGAATTCGCCTGACAATGCGGTCATCCTAAACTCGGCTCTGAACCCCAGCGGTGGCGGCGACAGGGTCTCGCCCAACACAACCTTCGACCTCAACCTGACCTATGACTTCCAGGACGGTTATGTTGGGGACGACCAGATCTCGCTGAGCTTCCGCAACATGTTCGACGAAAGGCCGCCTTACGACTCGTCTGTCGCAGGCTATAATGCCGTCATCGCTTCGCCGGTCGGCCGCTTTATCACCATCGGCTTCACCACGAAGCTGTAGGTTCCGGCAGGAGGCATCCCGCAACCCCTTTGCGGAATGCCTGCCTTCCGGACCGGTAGGGATAACCAGATCAAGGAGAGAATGATGAAGGATATTTCCAAGACGATCTCGCGCCGCGGCATCATTCAGGGCGCGGGGCTTGTTTCGGCGGCGACTATGCTGGATTCCATGCCGGCCTTCGCCGCGTCCAAGGCCGGCCCGCGCGCCTTGGCCCTGATCGGTGACCGTTATCACAATGCCGATTACATCCGCCTGTGCCTGAACAAGATTTTTGGCGATCTGAACATCCCGGTCGACTACACGATCGACACCGCCGTGGACTTGGGCACATTGCTGAAGAACTACCAGCTGTTCCTGGTGCTGCGTGACGGCATGCTGTGGCCGGGCGGTTATGCCGGCCCCGACGCCTATGTCGGCTACCAGACGAGCCTCGAGAACAAGGACGATTTCCCGGCCGCCAAGTCGGTGACCTGGATGACGGAAGCCCAGGGACAGGCGATCAAGGACTTCGTCAATGCCGGCGGCGGCTTCTATCCGATGCACAATTCCAGCCACATCTCGCTGGGCTGTAAGAACTATCGTGACGTGATGGGCGGCGCCTATATCGGCCATCCGCCTCTGCGCCCTTTCGAGGTACATGCTACCGCCAACGCCCATCCCATCACCGCGGGCATGCAGACCTTTGTGGTCAATGACGAGCAGCATTATGTGGAGTACGACAAAGATCCAAAATATCTGATCCTGGAATCGGAAAACCGCGATGGCCTCACTTATGAGGAGGGCGAGCGCAGGCTGGGCCGCAAGGCGCATGCCGGCTGGGCCTATGACTATGGCAAGGGCCGCGTGGTCTTCACCGCCGTGGGCCACACCGTCCATGCCATGTGGAACCCGCAATATATCGAGCTGCAGAAGCGCTCAATCCGCTGGTTGTTGAAACAAATTTAGGGTCCGCTTCGCACGCGCAGCAAACCTGTTGCACCCCCTTTGGCCGTGATAGGCTCCGCAAAAACCTCGAGAGCCGGCAACAAGGGGGGATAATGGGCAGCCCGAGATTGATCGGAAGTGTCGACAAGGCACTCCTGGTTCTGCAGCGTTTGAGCGAGTGCGGGGCCGATGGCCGGGCATTGAGCCGGCTGGCCGCCGACCTTGGGCTGAACAAGGCCTCGCTGCATCACACCTTGTCGGTACTGCGCCATCGCGGTTTTGTCGAACAGGGCGAGAAAGGCAATTACCGTCTGGGCCAGACATTGTTGGGGCTGGCGGCGTCCTACCTGCAAGAGGATAGCCTCTGGCAGATGCAAGGCGCGCTCAAGACGCTGTCCCTTAAAATTGACGAGAGTTGTCATCTCGCCACCCTGGTCGGTGAGGACCTCTCGTACATCCATAAGGTCTTGCCCGAGACAAGGATCAACGACTGGTCAACCGTTGGTTTCCGCAACCCGGCGCTGACAACAGCATTAGGGCGCGCCATCGCCTGCCAGCAGTTTCTCGATTACGAAACCTTTGCCACGGCATTTCCCACGCCCACGCCTAAGCGCACCCAGTATACGCTGACCTCACTAAAGGACCTGTGGCTGGAACTGGTTGAGGCGCGCAAACGCGGTTTTGCGCGGGAAATCAATGAATACTCGGTCGGCATCGCTTGCCTTGCTGTTGCCGTTCTGCGCGGCCATAAGCCGATCGCGGCGATCGCCATCGCGGGTCCCACGGAAAGGCTGGACCGGCAGTATGAGCAATTCCTGGTCCGTGCTTTACGGGAATGCGTCGCTCCGAATTTACCACCCGGCCTATCGCTGCAGTCGGCCATGCAATAGAGCCGTGGCATTTGCGCGAGCGCGCGCCGCGGAAAACCGTCCGCCGCGTCGGCATCGCGATCTGAGGCCATTGCGATGGTGCGCGATTTCTGCTGGCATGGCGTCATGAACAGGCTGCTGGCCGCGTGTTTTCTTCTTCTGTTATGTGGCACCGCCGAAGCGCGGCCGCGTGACGAGGTGATGATCAACGTCTATCGCTGCGCCGGGCATGCCTCCATCCGCGCTTGGCTGGATTGTTATTATGGCGCCGCCCAGCCGCAGCGTGCCGCCCTGGGGCTTTCGCCCGCGCCGGCGGCGCAGGTCGCGCTGGTTGCAAACCCGCCCGCGCCAGACCTTCCGCAAGATCTCGCCGTCCGCGACGCGGTGATTGTCGCTGCATCACGCTGCGGCAGCGTCGCAGCGGAGCGGCCCTGGCTGGACTGCTACTATGCGGCCGCCAACCCGGCGCGCAGTCTTCTTGGCCTGGCGCCCGTCGCGGTCCCTGCGACAGCCTTGCCACCTGCGCGTACCGGCCATGGCGGCATCTTCGACAAGCAGCCGATCAAAGGCGGTGGGCGCATGGCGTCCTACCAGTTCGACAGCAAGGGGTTTTTCACGGTGGCGCTGGATAACGGTGAAGTATGGCGCCAGATCGACGGTGACACCAGCATGGCGCACTGGTTCAAGAAGCCTGGTTTCTATGTCGCAACCATCACTGCCGGTGCGCTCGGCAGCTCCAACCTGCGTGTCCAGGGCGAGGGGCGCAGCTATAAGGTCCGCCGCGTATCGTGATTGCCACGCAGAGCGGAGATTCCTGGGCGGTCCAACGCCCGACCTCGAATCCGTCCCCGCCACGAATTTCTGTCCCCTCCCGGGGCCCCAAAATTTCGCGAATTTGCCCGAGACAAAGCCGAGACAAGGGCACGGCCTGCTGGGGCCTAAACATTGGTAGCACCGGACGGATTTGAACCGCCGACCAAGGGATTATGATTCCCCTGCTCTACCGCTGAGCTACGGTGCCGAACCAGGCGGACCCGTCCTATTGGGGGGCCGGGCCGCGGAGGCGGGGATGTAGGGTTGCGGCCCGTAACCTGTCAAGTTTGCCCTTTTCAGGCCGCGATTGCCTTGGAGGCGGTAATCCAGCCCCCGCCCAACACACGGCTGCCGTCGGGATCGTAGAACACACAGGCCTGGCCGGGCGCGATGGCATCTTCCGGCGCCGCCAGTTCCACCTGTGCCGCCCCGCCCGCCAGCGGCGTCACCATGGCCGCTACCGGCGGACGCATGGAGCGGACCTTGACCCGGGCGGGGAATGGCGCGTCATGCGCCGCCAGCCAGTTGACCTGGCGCAGGGTGATGCTCGAGGAACCCAGCGCCGCGCGCGGACCCACAATCACCCTTGCATTGACCGGATCGAGCTTGAGCACGAATAGCGGCTCGGCATTGCCCGAAAGATTCAGCCCCTTGCGCTGCCCCACCGTGAAGTTGGTGATGCCGTCATGGCGGCCCAGCACGGCACCCGCCCGGTCCACGATATCGCCAGGCCGCGCCGCATCGGGTTTGAGGCGATTGACGATGGCGGTATAGCGCCCCTCGGGCACAAAGCAGATGTCCTGGCTGTCCGGCTTGGCGGCATTGACCAATCCCAGCTCGGCGGCGATGGCGCGCACGGCTGCCTTGTCCATGTCACCCAAGGGAAAGCGCAGATAATCGAGCTGCGCCTGGGTGGTGGCGAAAAGAAAATAGCTTTGATCGCGCGCATTGTCCGCGGCCGCATGCAGTTCCGCGCCACCCGGACCTTCGACACGGCGGACATAATGACCGGTCGCCAGTGCCTCGGCGCCCAACTCGCGGGCGGTGTCCAAAAGATCGGCGAACTTCACCCGCTCATTGCAACGCACGCAGGGGATGGGCGTCTCGCCCTTGGCATAGCTTTCTGCGAAATCCTCGATCACCGCCTTGCGGAAGCGGCTTTCATAATCGAGCACATAATGGGGAATGCCGATGCTCTGCGCCACGCGCTTGGCATCGTAGATGTCGGCTCCCGCACAACAGGCACCCTTGCGCGCCGGCGTCTTGTCTTCCGGATAAAGCTGCAAGGTGATGCCCACCACATCGAAACCCTGGCGCTTGAGCAGCGCCGCGGTGACGGAGGAGTCGACCCCGCCGGACATGGCGGCAACAACACGGCTGCCTGGCTTTAAAATGCGGTCAATCATAGAATTTCCGGGCCCCTCGCCTAAGCTCGGGGCGTTCGTCGCTCAAATCGCTCCACTGGATCGATTTGCCCGGCAATGCCGGTCGCGCCTCACCCTATAGGACTGGCCTCAAGGAATCGCAAGAACCAAGGCTTTTAGCTCTGGATCGGCAGGTAATTCAGCAGCGAAAGCTGGTGCAGCCCGGCCGTGACCTGCAGCGCCGCCTGCAACTGGGTCTGATTCAGCGACAGCCGGGTGGCCGCCTCGGCCATATTGGTGTCCTGAATGTCCGAGGTGAACTTCTTGTACAGCGTGTCCTGCGAGGCCTGCTGAGTCTGGGCGTCGGTCAGGCGATTGGAAACATAACCATTGGCCGCCGTGATGGCATTGAGGGCAGTGCCGACCGTCGTGGTCTGGGTGATGGCGTTGGTCAGGAAGGTGTTCTGGGCCGCGCTCAGCGTGCTGGCGGCGTTGAAATTTCCCGCGCCGGTGGCATCGAAGTCGGCGATATCCTTCAACGCCTGCATCAGGCCGGTGGCGACATCGGAAGCGGTCATGCTGTAGCTGACGCTGACGCCGTCGGCCACCTGTACCGACTTTTTGAGATCGCCATTGGCGAAGGCGCCCGCGACAGTGGCCAGCGGCTGCAAGCCCGCCAAGGTGCCCACGGTAATAGGCGGTACATCGGTCTTGCCGCCGCTATAGATGTAATCGCCATTGGCATCCTTGGAATTCAGGATGGCGGCGGCCTGGTCGAAAATGCTTTGCGCCTGGGTCATCAGGGTGGTGCCGTCATTGTTGGCCACGGCATCGCTGACCGCTTTCTTCAAGGACGCCGCCAGGCTGGACAGGCTGGTCAATTGGGTGTCCTGCAGATCGGTCTGGGTCACGGCGAATTTGGTGGCGTTGGTATAGGCGTCGTTGCGCGCATTGGCGGCAAGGGTCGCGGTCAGAACCTGGGTCTTGTCGCCAAACCCGGCATAGCTGTTGGCGTTCTTGCCCGAAGCGATCTGTTCCTGGACCTTGTCCAATGCGCTGCCGGCATTCTGGATCTGGTTGAGAAAGAACGCGGTCTGAGCGGCGGTGGAAATGCGATCAATGCTCATGGCTCAATGGTCCTTACTGAATATCCAGCAGTGCTTTGTACATCTGGTCGACCACGCTCAGCAGCCGCGCGCCCGCGGCATAGGCTTGCTGATACGTGGTAAGAGCCGTCAGCTCTTCGTCCAGATTGACGCCGGAATCGGAAGAAATCCGCGCATTGGCTTCGTCCAGCCGGTCATCCTGGGTGGTTTGATTTGCCGTCACCGCATTCGATTGGGTGGAGACATTCTGATAAAAACTCGCGGCATAGTCCGACAGCGATGCGGCCTGGGCGGCGATACCGCCGGCGGCGTGGAATGCCTGGGTCTTGGTGATCACATTCTGCAGCGCGATGGCGCCGGCATTGTCGCCCGCCGACACCACCGTGTCGCCCGCCACGCTGGTGGGGGTGATGGCGGGACTGGCAAAACCGAGACGCGCGGGGCTGGCAGCGATGGCAGGATTTAGGGCAAAGCCCACCGCCTGCGAGGCTTGCGCATTGGCGCCCAGTCCGAAGATCTGGGTGAAGCTCATGCCTGTGGTGCCGCGCTGGGTGGTATCGCCGGTCACATTCAGCGTATAGCCGGGATAAAGCGCACTGGTGGCGGTCGAGATCGAGCCGTCCGGATTCAGGGTGAAGGTCGCGGCACCGCCCATGGCGGTGTTCAGCGCCGTCACCACATTGCCGACGGTCATGCCGGCGACGGTGGTGACGCTGACATTCTTGACGATGTCGCCATTGGGTCCCTTCAGCGACATGGTGATCACGCCGCCGGCCGGCAACCCGCTAGAATCGCCGGCCGTCAGGCCGGTTGCGGTGATCGAAGGCACCTGGGACTTGAAGAGATCGTTGAGGCCGAAGAACTGCGAGAAGCCGGTATTGCCGCGCAGGGAAGGCGTGGTGGCGTCATCCTGTATCAGCACGCCATTGCTGCCGGTGGCGGAAATCGAAAGCTGGCCATTGGTAAAACTGGCGGTGCCGTTGGCGCCCAGCGCGGTGTTCAGCGCCGTGGTGAAACTGCCGATGGTGGTACCGATGGCGACCGGCGCGCCGCCATCGACCCGAAGCGTTCCGGCATTGAAATCGACATCAATGCGCGACACCAGATTGCCGCTGGAATTGGCGACGGCAATGGTGGTCTTGCCGGTGAAATTCAGACCGTCGGCGGACAGTAGACCGGTATCGCGCCCGGCCAGGGAGGCGGGCGGCGGATAGGCGGCATCGGCATTGGCCTGGGCATTGAAGGCCAGCGCGGTCTGCTGCGCCAGGTTTCCCAAGGTCTGGGACAGTCCGCCCAGCACCTGGTCGCGCATGTCGATCAGGCCCTTGAGCGAGCCGCCCGACAAATGCGGGTCCAGCGCGAAAGCCGAACCGATGGTCTGGTTGTTGGCGGGATTGATGTCTTGGATGGTAATGGTGTTGTAGGCGCCGTTCTGGGCGGTGCCGGAATAGGACAGCTGGGCATAGGTGTTGGACACCAGATTGACGCCGTCGCTGGTGGAAACATTGACGCTGCCATCGGCATTGCTGCTGGTCTTGATTCCCATCACCTGGGCGAGATTACCCAGCACCACATCGCGCTGGTCCAGAAGAGCGGACGCGGTATTGCCGCCGGCACTGGCGGCCTTGATCTGGCTATTCAGATCATAGATCTGCTTGATCAGCGTATTGGTCGAGGCGATGGAATTGACCGCCTGCTGGTCGACCTGGTTGCGCAGGGATGTAAGCGTGTTGGAGACATTGGAGAATGTCGAAGCCAGGGAGCTGAGCGCGTTCATCACCCCGGTGCGGCCGGCGCTGGAGGTCGGCGCCTGGGAAGCGGTGGCAAAAGCGGCCGACAGATTGGTCAGTTGGGTTGCCAGGGACTGATTGTCGCCGGGGCTGCCTAGCAAACCGTTCAGCTGGGAAAACAACCCCGCCATGGTGTCATATTGCGAGGACGCGCCGGTGGCGGCGAGTTGCTCCTGGACAAGAAACTGATTGGAAACCCGCTGGATGGTGGCGATGTCCACGCCCATCAACTGGCCGCCGGCACTCAGAGTCTGCTGATTGACGATGCGGCGGGCATAGCCGGGCGTGTTGAGGTTGGACACGTTATTGGCGACCACGCCCAGCGCGGCGCTGTTGGTCTTGAGCGCACTGATGGCGCTGGCGGCGATCCCGTTCAGGCTCACGGTCTGACGTCCGAATACAATGTTCCGCACAGACTGTCGCAAGCCCCATGCCACTTTGAGCCTGGTATTTTTCCCTGCTTTTCAAGGCTTTTCACACTGTTCGCGCCGCCCCAGGCGGGCGGCAGAGTTTGCCGCACCGGCAGGTCCTGCCTGCCTTTTTATGCTGCCCGCCGGTCCATCCTTTCCAAAAAATTCAGCAAAATCGCAGCTCGCCGCAATTGGCCCGTCCTTTGCGTCTGGTTCCTCGAGCAAAACTTTTTTTGCGGACCGTCAACGGAAGACTTGCGTGCGAGCCTCAGCGACATCCCGGGCCCATTCTCCTGCGAACATTCCCGCCGCGCAGGCCAAAGCGGACGCCAACAAGGCCGACGCGGCTTCGCCTTTTGCCCTGCTGGTGGAAATGGCCTCGGCCAAGGATCCCACCAAGCCGGCCAAGAAGGACACCAGGGATTCCGGCGACAAGCCCGCCAGCGACAGCATCAAGCAGGCGGATGGCAATGTCGTAAAGCAGGATGACAGCACCGCCGCCGCCCCGACGGCGCCCTCGCCCAAGACCGCCGCCAAACCCGGTAAGCCGGACAAGGCCAAGGACGACGGCGCCATCCAAACGGACCAGAGCGAAACCGCCCCCAGCGCAGCCGACGACCGGCAGATCGCCGCCATCGAGCAACAGATGGCCGATCAGCAGGCACTGCCTCCCGCTCCGGCTCCGACTGTGCAGGCATCGACACCAGCCGATACAGATACGGATGCGCCAGAAGACATTCGAATAGCCGCGCCGGTCGCCAAAGCGGCGGCGCCTTCGCCAAACCTGGACATGCCGCAGCCCGATTCGGTGAACGGCGCCCCCAAAACCGGCGAAACCACGCCCATCCAAGCCGCGCCGCAAACCCAGTCATCCGTGCCACAGCCGGATGAAAGCCAGGTTGAAGACAGCGAAACAGCCGAAACCGTCGCGGCCTCGCCGACCCAGGCGGCGCCGGCGGACGTGAAACCCGCTCCAAAGGATACCGGCAAGCCTGCCGCCGTGAAGATTGCGTCAAAGAACGAAGCCCCCGCCACGGCAAAACCGCAAAGCGCCGCTGTTGAACGCGGGGACTCGGCTCAAACCGGCTCCATCCAGGACGGCGACGAACCTGTTCGCAGCGTCCAGGCGAAAGCCGGCAAGCCCGGTCCCGTCAAAGACGACAATAGCGCCGATATGCCTCTCAAGGGCCATGCCATCCGCGCCGCCAATGTTGCCAAAGCCGATACGGATACATCCGGCATTCCAAAAGCCGATGCGCCGCAAGCCGATGTGCCGGCCACCGACAGCGACACCGCCGCTGCTGCGCCCCTGCCCAAGCCCGTGCCACAGTCCGCCGCGGTATCCAATGCCGGCTTTGCCATCAACAACATTGCGGCGCCACAAGCCGTCCAGCACAGCCAGGCACCGATCGCCACCCAGCATATCCAGGTGACGGCACAGCCCGCGCCCAATCTTCCCGCGCTTGCGGTGGAGATCGCCGCCAAATCCCAAAGCGGCGCCAAACAATTCGATATCCGCCTGGATCCGCCGGAATTGGGCCGGGTGGAAGTCCGCCTGTCCATCGATCCGGCCGGCAAGGCCAGCGCCCATCTTTCCGCCGACCAGCCCCAGACCCTGGCGCTGTTGCAAAAGGATGCGCCGGTCCTGACCCGTGCCTTGCGCGAAGCGGGCCTGGATGTTTCCCAGGACGGACTCAATTTCTCGCTGCGTCAGCAGACCCAGAACGGCAACGACAGCAACCATAGCCGCTTCGGTTCGGCGCGCAGCTTCTCGCTGGCCGCAACCGCCAGCGTCGACCCCGGCGCCGCGGCAATCGCCTATCGCGGCGTGGTCGATGGCCGGTTGGACATCAGAGTTTAAAGGACAGCGCCATGACCGTGACACCAGTCAACTCGACCAGCACCGCAACGACCCCGGATGCGATGAAGCAATTGTCGAGCAATTTCTCGACCTTCCTCACTTTGCTGACGACGCAATTGAAGAACCAGGACCCCACCAGTCCGATGGATTCCAATCAGTTCACCCAGCAGTTGGTGATGTACAGCCAGGTCGAGCAACAGATCGACACCAACACCAACCTCAAAAGCCTGATTTCGCAGGGCAGCAGCAACGCCGCCGCCATGACCACCGGCTATCTGGGCAAGAAGGTCTCGATCGTCAACGGCCAGGCCGCCCTGATCGGTGGCAGCGCCAACTGGACTTACAATCTCACAGGCGCCGCTGCCGCCACCCAGCTCGATATTTCCGACAGCAACGGCAAGACGGTCTATTCCACTGCCGGCGAAACCGGATCGGGCAATCACAGTTTTGCCTGGAACGGCAAGGACAGCCACGGCAACCCGCTTTCCGACGGCAGCTACAAGCTGACTGTTACCGCCACCGATTTGGCGGGCGGCAATGTCTCCAGCAGCGTCGCCAGCGCCGGCACCGTTACCCAGATCGACATGACCGGCGGCACGCCGCGGCTGATCATAGGCAGCATGGAAATCGACCTCGCGGACATCGCCGCGGTGGCCAACTGATTTTGGAGTTTTGAAACATCGGTGCCCAGAACCGGCACCAAACCGCAAGCGGATCCGGTCGAACACCTCTGGTCCGCCCTGAAGGAAACGTAAAATGAGCTTGTATGGAGCATTGAATATCGGCGTCGCCGGCTTGGCCGCCAACAGCCAGGCGCTGTCGGCCACCTCGTCCAACATCGCCAACGTCAACACCGTTGGCTACAAAACCCAGACGGTCAACTTCCAGACCTTCCTCAACGCACCGGGCCTGGCGGGCAACAGCTCGGCCGGCGTTGGCGCGGTGATCGGCCAGGATGTCACGACCCAGGGCTTGCCGACCTCGACAACCTCCAACACCGACATGTCCATCACAGGCAACGGATTTTTCGTGGTCGCCACCAATCCCCAGCCCGGCGCGACCCAGGAATATACCCGCGCCGGCAGCTTCACCCCGGACGAGAATGGCGACCTGAAAAATGCCGCCGGTCTTTATCTGCTGGGCTACAAGCTGGACGCGCAGGGCAATGTCCCGACCAATTCCAGCGCCCTCAGCCTGATCAATGTGACCAGCCTGTCCGGCAAGGCGCAGGCCACCACCACCCTGGGCATCCAAGCCAATCTGCAGGCCAGCGCCACCATGGCGGGCAGCTATGTCGCCGGTCAGATGACCTCTGGCGCGGTGACGCCTGACTTCCAGCGCACCATCAATGTCTATGACAGCCAGGGCGGCAGCCAGCCGGTCACCTTCTCCTTCGTCAAGACCGCCGCCAACACCTGGGCCTATGAGGCGGCCTATGCCGGCGCTCCCACCAACCTGTCCAGCCCCAACCCGATCGGCCAAGGCACGGTGACGTTCAACTCCGACGGCACCTTGAAGAATGTCAACGGCGCGGCCCCGGCTTCGGGTATTTTCAACCTGACCATTCCGTGGGCGGCGAGCACCGGCCTCGCGGCGCAGGTCGTCGCCGTCAATCTGGGCAGCGTCGGCGGCACATCCGGCCTGACTCAATTCGACACCGCTTCGACCTTGAACGGCACCTCGCCCGACGGCTCGTCTTTCGGCAACGTCACCGGCGTGACGGTTTCCAAGGACGGAACGGTGACGGCGTTGTTCTCCAACGGCCTGTCGCAAAGCGTCTACAAAATTCCGATCGCCACCTTCACCAACCCCAATGGCCTGGGCCAGGTCAATGGCAATGCTTATGTCTCCACCCGCGCATCCGGCGCGGCCAGCGTCAATCTGGCCAATACCGGCAGCGCCGGCGGCATCGCCGCGCGTTCGCTGGAAGCCTCGACGGTGGATTTGGCGACAGAGTTCACCAACCTGATCACCACCCAGCGCGCTTATTCCGCCTCGGCGCGCATTATCACCACCGCCGACCAGATGCTGCAGCAGCTGGAACAACTGCCGACAAATTAAGGTGAACGGAAAAGCCCATGAAAAATGGGCTTTTCCGGCGCCGTCGCCGAAGATTTGAATGAAGCATTTATGAGTTCGTTTACCACGTGTCTTGGCCCTTTTTAAACGCGGGGCGGCGTATTTTTCGCGTGGATAGTGTCGGGAGTTTTTGAAATGGAAGAGCGCAAAGGACGCGTGAGCTACGTCATCGGGCCCGATGGGTCGCCGTTGACGCTCGCCGACTTGCCGCCGCCTTCGACGCGCCGCTGGGTCATTCGCCGCAAGGCCGAAGTTGTCGCGGCCGTGCGTGGCGGATTGCTGAGCCTGGATGATGCCTGCAAGCGTTACACACTGACGGTCGAGGAATTCCTCGCCTGGCAGCATGCGATCGACCGCTTTGGCCTGGCGGGCCTGCGGGCGACGCGGGTGCAGCAGTATCGCAATTGACCGCGAACCGGTCATCCCCGGCGAGCGTTGCGTCAGCAATGTGAGGCAAGGGGATCCGGAAGAAATGAGAATCCGGCAGGAAATCCGCGGAATTCCGGGAGAATTCGTAAACAGCCGGTTAAGCGAAATAGCTCGTACGTTCAATCGCGTAGGGCTCTGCCTTTAAGCTTAATTTTACCGTACAGGCGGCAATGTTTGCCTAGCAGAACGGACGGAGCAGTTTCCGTCCGCTTCCTGCCGAGGAGGACATCTTGCCCGAGTTTTTCAAAACGGTTGGCGCGGCGCGTTTCGGCGTCATGGCCGGCGTGGCTGCGGTCCTCACCGCCTTCTTCCTCTATATAGCGGGCGCCATCACCGAACCGCCCAAGACCATCCTGTTCTCCGGCCTGGAGTCGCGCGACGCCGCCGCCGTGACCGGCAAGCTCGACAGCATGGCCGTCAAGTATGACGTCAAGGAGGGCGGCACCATCCTGGTGCCGGCCGATCAGGTCACCAAGCTGCGCATGGCGCTGGCGCAAGACAATCTGCCCGCCGCCGGCGTGGGTTATGAGATTTTCGACAAGTCCGACACTTTCGGCACCACCGCCTTTGTTCAGAACATCAATCATCAGCGCGCCCTGGAAGGCGAACTCTCCCGTTCGATGCAGACCATCGAGGGCATCCAGACTGCGCGCGTGCATCTGGTGGTTCCCGAGCGCCAGATCTTTTCCCGCGATGACCAGCAGCCCAGCGCCTCGGTGGTGCTCAAAACCAGCGGCAAGCTTGATCGCGGCCAGGTAAGAGCCGTCCAGCATCTGGTGGCGGCGGCGGTGTCGGGCCTTTCCGCCGACCGCGTCGCCATTGTCGACGACCGCGGCAATCTCTTGGCGGGCGGCGACGACAAGTCCGGCCCCGACGCGCTGGCCCGCAGCCAGGATGAAGACACCTCCAACTACGAGAATTCGCTGAGAAGCCGCATCGAAGCCATTGTCAGCTCGGTGGTGGGCATGGGGCGTGTGCAGGTCCAGGTCGCCGCCGACATCAATTACAATCACACCCAGACCACCAGCGAGACCTACGATCCCGACAGCAAGGTGGTGCGCTCCACCCAGACGGTGGAACAGAATGCCTCCAACACCCAAGGCGGTGGCGGCGCCGCGGTGTCGGTGGCCAGTGCCCTGCCCGGCGGCCAGGCCGCGCCCGCTCCCGGCGGCGACCAGTCCAAGGATACATCGGGCCGCACCGAGGAAACCACCAATTACGAGATTTCCAAAAAGGTCACGACCTCCACAGTCGATGGCGGCGACGTCAAGAAACTGTCGGTCGCCGTGGTGGTGGACGGCTCCGGCGACACCGCCGCCACCTACAAGCCGCGCAGCGCCGATGAGATGGCCAAGATCACCGCCTTGGTGAAATCGGCGATGGGCTTCGACCAGGCGCGCGGCGACCAGGTGCAAGTCACCAACATGCAATTCGCCCATATGGAGCAAAGCGCGGGCACCGAAGCGCCCAAGCCGCTGCTGGGCCTGGACAGTTCCTATTGGTTCAAAATCATCGAAGCCGCGATCATGTGCGTCACCGCCTTGCTGATCGGCTTGTTTGTCGCCAAGCCGTTGATCGCCCGCATGTTCGCGGCGCAAGGCGCGGCCGGTGGCGGCGCCACCGCCTTGACCAATGGCTCCGTGGTCGCCGGCGCCCTGCCGGCGCCGGCCGGCGCCGATCAGGCTGCCATCGCGGGACAGGAAGCCGCGCCAGTGGCCCTGCCGCCGCCCAAGTCCAGCATCGACATCAGCCGCATCGACGGCCAGGTGCGCGAATCCTCCATCAAGAAGGTCGGCGAAGTGGTTTCCGCGCATCCCGAAGAGGCGCTGGCGATCATCCGCACCTGGCTCCACCAACCGGTCTAAACCCAGAGTAAACGATGTCCAAGCCCGTAAAAACCGCCGTCAAGGAAGACATCCGCTCCCTCACCGGGGCCGAGCGCGCCGCCATCATCATGCTGTCGCTGGGGGAAGAGCATTCCCAGCAAGTCTGGAAGATGATGGACGAGGACGAGATCAAGGAAGTTTCCCAGGTGATGTCGAATCTGGGTTCGGTTTCCTCGTCCCTGATTGAAAAGCTGCTGGTGGATTTCGTCTCCCAAATGTCCGGTACCGGCTCCCTGATGGGCTCCTATGAATCCACCGAACGCCTGCTCGCCAACATCCTGCCCGGCGACAAGGTGGGCTCGATCATGGAGGAAATCCGCGGTCCCGCGGGGCGCACCATGTGGGACAAGCTGGCCAATGTGAACGAAACCGTTCTGGCCAACTATCTCAAGAATGAATATCCCCAGACCGTTTCGGTGGTGCTGAGCAAGATCAAGCCGGAACATGCCGCCCGCGTCTTGGGTGCCTTGCCTGAGGAGTTTGCGCTGGAAGTGGTGCAGCGCATGCTGCGGATGGAAAGCGTGCAGAAGGACATACTGGACAAGGTGGAGCAGACCCTACGGGTGGAATTCATGTCCAACCTGGCGCGTACCGCCAAGCGCGACGCCCATGAGCAGATGGCGGAAATCTTCAACAATTTCGACCGCCAGACCGAAAGCCGCTTCATCACCGCTTTGGAAGAGCGTTCGCGCGACGCCGCCGAACGCATCAAGGCCCTGATGTTCACCTTCGAGGACCTGGCCAAGCTCGATCCGGGCTCGATTCAGACCCTGCTGCGCAGTGTCGAGAAAGACAAGCTGGGCCTGGCGCTGAAGGGCGCCACCGACGGCCTGCGCGATGTCTTCTTCTCCAATATGAGCGAGCGCGCCGGCAAGATCCTGCGCGACGACATGGAAGCCATGGGTCCGGTGCGCCTCAAGGATGTCGATGAAGCCCAGATGCGCATGGTCAATATCGCCAAGGACCTGGCCAACAAGGGCGAGATCATGATTGCCGGCGGCAGCGGCGAAGACGAGCTGGTGTACTGATGAGCGCCGCAAAAACCAGCGCCCCGAAATTCACCTTCGACACCGAATTTTCCGGTGCGCAGGACCGCCGCGCGCCCGCCGCCCAGGCGCGCCAGAAACAGACCCTCACCATCGAAGAGCTGGAAAATCTCAAGACCCTGGCCCGCAGCGAAGGCGAGAACAGCGCCCAGGCCCGCGCCACCGAGACCCTGGAACGCACCATCGCCGCTTTGACCATTTCGGTCCGCGCGGCGCTGGATGTCAGCCATGCCGAAATCGATTCGGTGCGCGACGAGGCCGCACGCCTGGCAATGGCGATGGCCAAGAAGATCGCGCCCGCCGCGCTCGCCGCCCTGCCCTCGGGCGACGTCGAAGCCGCGCTGCGCCAAGCCATGCACCAGGCCATCGCCGAACCGCGCATCACCTTGCGGGCCGCTCCCGTGGTGACCGAGATGCTGGAACCTCGGCTGGCCGACATCGCTCAGCAGGAAGGCTATGAAGGCCGCGTGTTGATCGCCGCCGATCCCGCCATGACCGGCGCCGATTGCCGCATCGAATGGCGCGGCGGCGGCGCCGAACGCAGCGAAAGCATCATCGAGGACGCGCTCAGCGCCCTTATTTCCCGTCATTTCTCGCACACAGTGAAAGGATAGTCCCATGGCGACCGACAATGTCGATCTGCCCGATCTCAGCCAGGAAGGCGCCCCCGGCGGCTCCGGCGCGCTGCTGAACAGCGATATGCCGATGGAGGCCGCGCCCAAGCATACGGCGGCCGATCTTGAGGCGGTGTTCGACGTGCCGGTCACGGTCAGCGCCGTGCTGGGCAAAAGCGGCATGGAAGTCAGCCAACTGTTGAAGCTGGGCCGCGGCACCATCGTCGAACTGGATCGCAAGGTCGGCGAGGCCATCGACATCTATGTCAATGACCGTCTGGTCGCGCGCGGCGAAGTCGTGCTGGTGGAAGACCGGCTGGGCATCACCATGACGGAAATCATCAAAGCCGGGTCCGGCTCTTAAACCAGTTATTTGAAGGATAATTGCTATGCGTCTCCTCATCGTCGGCGGACTGCAGGGCCAAATCGGCCTCGCCACCAAAATCGCCATGGACAAGGGTGCCAAGGTCACCCATGCCGCGGACATAGAACAGGCTCTTGCCACCCTTCGCGGCGGCATTGGCGCCGATCTGGTGTTCTGCGATGTCGGCTTGGAGATCGGCGCCCTGGTGCGCGGCCTGGCCGCCGAACGCATCTGCACCCCGGTTGTGGCCTGCGGCATCGGCACCGACACGCGCCGCGCCGTGGACGCGATCCGCGCCGGCGCCAAGGAATATCTGCCCCTGCCCGCCGACCCCGAACTGATCGCGGCGGTGCTGGCGGCGGTGGCCGATGAGTCCCATCAGCTTATCTATGAAGACGAGGCCATGGCGGCGGTTCTCAGCCTGGCCGACCAGATCGCCGGCAGCGAAGCCTCCATCCTGGTCACCGGCGAAAGCGGTACGGGTAAGGAAGTGCTGGCGCGCTATGTCCATCGCAAGTCCGCGCGCAACGACAAACCCTTTATCTCGGTGAATTGCGCCGCGATTCCGGAAAATCTGCTGGAATCGGAATTGTTCGGTCACGAAAAGGGCGCCTTCACGGGCGCCATCGCCCGGCGAATCGGTAAGTTCGAGGAGGCCAATGGCGGCACTTTGCTGCTGGATGAAATCAGCGAGATGGATGCCCGCCTGCAGGCCAAGCTGCTGCGCGCCATCCAGGAACGCGAGATCGACCGGGTGGGCGGCACCAAGCCGGTCAAGGTCGACATCCGCATCATCGCCACTTCCAACCGCGACCTGGCGGAAGCGGTCAAGCATGGCACCTTCCGCGAAGACCTTCTCTACCGCTTGAATGTGGTCAATCTGCGCCTGCCTGCCTTGCGCGAGCGGCCCAAGGATATTCGCGCTTTGTCGCATCACTTCGCGCGCAAATATGCCGAAGCCAATGGCGTACCCTATCGTCCCATCTCCTCGCAGACCGAGCGGCTGCTCTTGGGTCATGCCTGGAAAGGCAATGTCCGCGAGCTGGAAAATACCATCCATCGCGCCGTGCTGCTGGCGACCGGCGCGGAGATCGGCCCGGAAGCGATCCGCCTGCCCGATGGTACCCAGGTGGGGCCGGCCTCGGTTTCCGTATCGCAAAATCCCAGCGTGCAAAGCGCCGTGGTTTCCGCCACGGTCGCAACCCGCGGCCTGGTGGGGCGCACCGTCAGCGATGTCGAGCGCGACCTGATCCTGGACACTTTGGACCATTGCCTGGGCAACCGCACCCATGCCGCCAATATCCTGGGCATCTCCATCCGCACTCTGCGCAACAAGCTGCGCGAATATTCCGATGCGGGCTTGTCGATCCCCAATCACGGCGAACAGCGCGGTTCCGAACAAAAGATGGCTGGATAGTTCTAGATGTCCGACATCGGCACCGCAGCCAAAGGCTTTGATCTGACGCCCGCCAAGATCGGCGACTTCATCCGGAAGTCCGATCTCGGCCTGGCGATCGGCATCATGGCCATTCTGGTGGTGCTGATCCTGCCGCTGCCCACTTGGCTGCTGGACGTGTCGCTGGCCTTTTCGCTGAGTTTCTCGATTCTGATCCTGATGACGGCGGTGTTCATCCGCAAACCGCTGGAATTCTCGTCCTTCCCCACCATTCTCCTGATCACCACCATGCTGCGGCTGGCGCTGAACCTCGCCTCCACAAGGCTGATCCTGGGTCACGGCAATGAAGGCACCGCCGCCTCCGGCTATGTCATCCAGGCCTTCGGCAATCTGGTGATGCAGGGCAATTTCGTCATCGGCCTGATCGTCTTCGCCATCCTGATCATCGTCAATTTCGTGGTCATCACCAAAGGTTCGGGCCGCATCGCCGAAGTGGCGGCGCGCTTCAGCCTGGACGCCATGCCCGGCAAGCAGATGGCGATCGATGCCGATCTCTCCGCCGGCCTGATCGACGAAAAGGAGGCCAAGGCCCGGCGCAAGACCATCGAGGCGGAATCCAACTTCTTCGGTGCCATGGACGGCGCCAGCAAATTCGTGCGCGGTGACGCCATTGCCGGCCTCTTGATCGTGGGCATCAACATCGTGGGCGGCATCATCATCGGCGTGGCGCAAAAGGGCATGAGCTTCGGCGATGCCACCCACACTTTCACCCTGCTGACGGTGGGTGACGGGTTGGTCTCGCAAATGCCGGCCCTGATCGTCTCCACCGCCGCCGGCCTGATGGTCTCCAAGGCCGGTGTCGAAGGCGCCACCGACAAGGCCCTGATGGGCCAGCTTTCCTTCTATCCCCAGGCCCTGGGCATGGCCGCCGCCGTGATGGGCATTGTCGCGGTCCTGCCCGGCATGCCGTTCCTGGTGTTTGGCGGGCTTTCCGCCGCCACCGGTTCGCTGGCCTGGTATGCCTATAGACGCAAGGATGCGCGCACCGCCCAGGCCGCGGCTGAAACCGCCCAGGCCGACGGCCCGCCCAAGGAGGAACCGATCTCGACCGCCCTGGCGCTGGATCTGCTGCGCATCGAGCTGGGCTATGGCTTGTTGCCGCTGATCAATGACGTGCAGGGCCATCGCATCACCGACCAGATCAAGGCGCTGCGCCGCCAGTTGGCGCAGGAGATGGGCTTTGTCATGCCCGCCGTGCGCATCCTGGACAATATGCAATTGGGCGCCAACGAGTACCGCATCCGCATCAAGGAGTTCGATTCCGGCAAGGGCGAGCTTTTCCCGGGCAGCTTCCTGATCATGGATCCCAAGGGCCTGCCCATCGATCTGCCCGGCACCGCCACCACCGAGCCGGCCTTCGGCTTGCCCGCCACCTGGGTTTCCGGCGCCCTCAAGGAAGAAGCCTCATTCCGCGGTTTCACGGTTGTCGATCCCGGCACGGTGCTGACCACCCATCTGACCGAAGTGCTCAAGAGCCATATGGCCGAGCTGCTCTCCTATGCCGAGACCAAGAAGCTGCTGGACGATCTGCCGCCGGAGAACAAGAAGCTGGTGGAGGAACTGATCCCTTCGCAAATCTCGGTCACCGGCGTACAGCGCGTGCTGCAGACCCTGTTGGGGGAACGGGTTTCCATCCGCGATTTGCCCGCCATCCTGGAAGGCATCGCCGAAGCGGTCGGCCACACCAAGAACGCGCTCTATATCACCGAACATGTACGCGCCCGCTTGGCCCGCCAGCTTTGCCACGCAAATCTTTCGCCCGGCGGTTATCTGCCGCTGATCGCGCTGTCGCCCAATTGGGAACAGGCCTTTATGGAAAGCATTGTCGGCACCGGCGAGGAACGCCAGCTCGCCATGGCGCCGTCCAAGCTGCAGCAATTCATCCAGCAAGTGCGCGAGGCGTTTGACGAAGCCGGCACCAAGAATGAAGTGCCGATCCTGCTGACCAGCCCGCAGATCCGTCCCTTTGTGCGCTCCATCATCGAACGCTTCCGTCCCCAGACGGTGGTGATGAGCCAGAATGAAATCCACGCCTCGGTGCGGTTGCGCACTCTCGGCCAGGTTTAAGTGGGGGGCCAGGTTTGACCATGGCTCAGCTCCAAACCAGCAGTAACCTGATCGCCTTTCCGCGTGCCGATTTGCGCAATCTGTTGGGCGAGACCATGAAGCGCCACCGCCTGCCGGAAAGCCTGGCGCAAGCCCTGGTGCGCGAAGCGTGCAAATTTCCCGAAATCAGCCTGGACACCGCCCTGACCTTCGCTTTGGCCCACCGTCTCAGACCCAAGCCCCTCGATCTGGAAAAAGCCCGCGGCATCCTGCTGGTGGGACCGGCGGGCGCGGGCAAAAGCGCCGTTGCCGCCAAAATCCGTCATGCCGCCACCCTGATCGGCCGCAAGACCGAGCTGGCACGCGCCGATGGCGGGCTGGCGCTGTTTCGCACCGGCACCAACCCGCCGGACTTGCTGACGGTGATGGAAGCCGACGGCTTCAATCCCCTGAACCTGCGTGCCGCCAGCGCCTTCAGCGCGTTGGGCGACATTGAAGGGGTGGAGACCATCGGCGTGGTTTCCGCGCTCAGCGATGCCGAAGATATCAGCGACATCGTCACCGCCTTCCGCTTCCGCCGTGTGATTGTCACCAATATGGACCGCACCCGCCGTTTGGGCGCGGCTTTGGCGGCCTGCCTGTCGGGCGCGGCGCTCGCCCATGTCACGCATGGGCCCAGGCCTGAAGACGGGCTGGAAATGCTGGAGCCCGGTGCCTTGGCCGATCAGATGCTGGAACTATTTTCTCACTAAGAGCGCGTCAGCGCTTTTTGCCGCCGCCGCCGCTCTTGCCGCGATTGTCCACGGCAAAGGGCCCCGGCCCCAAGCCCACCAACAACAGCAAACCGCCGCAGATCGCAAAATCGCGCGCGAAGATGGCGAACTGCTGCGCGCGCCCGGCGCCTTCGGGAAAATGCCAGAAATCATGCATGGTCACGGTCGCGATCATGGTCATGCCGAACAGCAGGATAGCGGCATGGCGGGTGTGCCAGCCGAACAGAAGCGAGATGCCGCCCATCACGATCAACAACAAGACCACCAGCAGGACCAGCGGCGGCAAGGGCACATGCTTGGCGGCCAGGTCGGCGGCGATGGTGTGCCAATTCTGCAGTATGTCCATCGTGGTGGTCAGATAGAACCAGACAAAGGCGCAGCGTCCGAAAAACGGCGAAATGGTTTCCGCGAACGACATGCCCCTGATGCCCCCTTACAACGGGCCAGCCCCGGCCCGGCAGCGACTCAACCTGCGGAATCATAGGCCAGCTCCGTCGCGGTTCAACAGCATGGTTAAGGAAATCGCGCTCTTTTTGCCACGGACCACGCCCCGGTGTGACTCTTATGGAACGCCGCAAACAGCAGCCGCGTTATGGCAGCGAAGGGACCTTTTTGAGGCCTAACAAATGTCTGCGATTGGCTTATCCGCCCCCCGCGGAAAGGGCTTTGCGGTTTCCGCCTATGCCGATATCCGGCATGAGCATCTCGTCTTCGAACGCCAGCAATCCCTCAGCTTGCGGGAGATGGAATGGGAAGACCGCATTCAACCCTTGCTGCCCTGGAGCGCGTTAATCATGCGGGGTCTGGGCGTAACCATCTTCGTCGCCGCAATCCTGGCCATGATGATCTGACGGGCAGCCGCTCCGTTTAGCGGGGCCTAAGCAGGAGCGCCGAGCGACGTGTACAAGACGTACACGAGCGATGGCGCGACGAACTTAGGACGCAAAAGACAAGCGCTTAGGCGCTGCGGAGAGCATGCTTGCGCAGATGCCGAACTAAGGCGATTTCATCCAGACGCGCCTGGGCACGGCGGGCCTGCATCTCGCTCAGCCGCTTGGCCTGCTGCTCGGTGGCGACTTCCAGCGATTTGAGATCCTGGAAAGCGTCGGTCAGGTCCTGATGCGCGGCGGCATATTCGCGCTCGATTTCCTTCAAGGTGGTGCGCAGATTTTCGCGCCGCGCCTCGATGGAACGCAGGAAGGACGGAAAAGCCAGGCGGCCGATATCGGAATCGCCGGCGCGCTGTTTTTCGCGGGCGACATTGTCGTCCAGGTCGGTCAGCTTGCGCTCCAGATCGGCCTTCATGGCATCGATCGAGGCAATCCGACGTTTCATTTCATCGACGCGGAAGCGCTTGAGGCGCAGCAGCGTATCGGTCCGGGTCATCGCGCACTCCCTTCCGCACTGTCCAGAATGGCGGACAATGCGTCATAGCATTCGCTCAACGCCGCCCGCTCGGTCTTGGACTGAGCCAAAAAGGCCTCGAGGGCGGGATAGAGCCTAATGGCATCGTCCACTTCAGGATTCGTGCCAGTTTTATAGGCGCCCAACCGGATCAGCTCCGCCATGTCCTCATAGATGGTCAGGGGCTGGCGAGCCCGCAAAACCAGCTTTTGTTCGTCGTCACTGTTGCAAGCCGGCATGGCGCGGCTCACGCTCTTAAGGATATTGATCGCTGGAAAGCGCCCCCGTTCCGCAATGGCACGTTCCAAAACGATATGACCGTCCAGGATGCCGCGTACCGCGTCGGCCACCGGTTCGTTGTGATCGTCGCCTTCCACCAACACGGTAAACAGGCCGGTAATCGTACCGCGGCCGTCGGGGCCGGGACCGGCGCGTTCCAACAGCCGCGGCAGTTCGGCAAAGACGGTCGGGGTATAGCCTTTGGAGGCCGGCGGTTCGCCCGCCGACAGCCCGATCTCGCGCTGGGCCATGGCAAAGCGGGTCACCGAATCCATCAGCAGCAAAACATTCAGGCCCTGGTCGCGCAGATGCTCGGCCACGGTCATGGCGACATAGGCCGCCTGGCGGCGCACCAGCGGCGCTTCATCCGAGGTGGCCGCGATCACGACAGAACGGGCCAGGCCTTCCTCGCCCAGATCGTCCTCGATGAATTCCTTCACTTCGCGGCCGCGTTCGCCGATCAAGCCGATCACAATGGCATCGGCATCGGAATTGCGCGCTAGCATCGATAACAGAATGGATTTGCCCACACCGCTGCCGGCGAAAATGCCCATGCGCTGACCGGCGCAGCAGGTGGTGAAAGCGTTCATGGCGCGCACGCCCAGATCCAGCTTGCCGCCCATGCGGCCGCGGCTGGTGGCAGGCGGCGGCGCCGCCTTGATGGGGTAGGCGCTGGTGCCTTGCGCCAGGGCGCCTTTGCCGTCGATCGGCTGGCCAAAGCCGTCAATCACCCGGCCCAGCCAGGCTTTGGAGGGGTAAATCGATGCGGGGCGGTCCTCGAAATCGGCCCGGGCCCCCAGGGTAATTCCGTCCAGGGATCCCAGCGGCATGACCAGGGCCCTGCCGTCGCGAAACCCCACCACTTCGCAAGAAATAATCTTGTGATTTCCGATGCTTATGCGACACTGGCCGCCAAGGCTCACCGCCCCCTGGGCGCCCGTAACCTCCACCGCCAGTCCCTCGATCCGGGCGACCCGGCCAAAGCGGGTCAGGGTGGGGATCGCCTCGATATCCGACAGCAAAGCGCGCATAAAAATCCCGTTTTTGGCGCTTTTTGCGCCTCTGGGGCCAAATTTTCGAAGATTTTTTATCCCCGACGCGCACCAGTCTGAGGCCAAAAATTTAAATGCCGGTAAACTTAATAAATTGAATCAACCCCCTTAGCCGGCCGGGAGAGTCCTTTCCGGGCCTTAATCCGGATGGAGGAAGGGTTGCGACCTAACCGGGATGTTAAAGCTGCTGTTAACTATTTCGGCTTAGGGTCCTAAAACCAATTAACCCTAACCCGCACCATGCTGGGTTATGGCCGACCGTTAAGAGAGGGACCAGACATGCGCGTACTCTTGATCGAAGACGACAGCGCCATGGCGCGCAGCATCGAGCTGATGCTCCGTAGCGAAGGGCTAAATGTTTACACCACCGATCTCGGCGAAGAAGGGATCGATCTGGGTAAGCTTTATGACTATGACATTATCGTCTTGGATCTTCAGCTGCCGGATATGAGCGGCTTCGAAGTCCTTAAGGCGTTGCGCGTCGCCAAGGTGCAGACGCCGGTCCTGATCCTGTCGGGCAATGCCATTGTCGAAGCCAAGGTCAAGGCTTTGGGCTTTGGCGCCGACGATTACATGACCAAGCCCTTCCACAAGGACGAGCTGGTCGCCCGAATCCAGGCGGTGGTTCGCCGTTCCAAGGGCCACAGCCAGTCGGTCATCACCACCGGCAAGCTCACCGTCAATCTGGACGCCAAGACCGTGGAAGTCGACGGCGCCCGCGTGCATCTGACCGGCAAGGAATATCAGATGCTGGAGCTGCTCTCCCTGCGCAAGGGCACCACCCTGACCAAGGAAATGTTCCTCAACCATCTGTATGGCGGCATGGACGAGCCGGAGTTGAAGATCATCGACGTCTTCATTTGCAAGCTGCGCAAGAAGCTGGCCGCCGCCACCGAAGGCGCCAATTATATCGAGACTGTCTGGGGCCGCGGTTATGTGCTGCGCGATCCCAATGGCGAAGAGATTATCCAGGTTGCGTAAGCGCCAGGATAGATAGACCAAAAAGGGCGCCCTTGCGGCGCCCTTTTTATTTTTGGCTACAGGCGATCAGCTTGGAATCCAGGCTGGAGCCCATCAGCAGACGGTTCCCTGCCGCCACGCCCACGCTGGCGCCGGCCAATTGCGATCCGTCGCCGCCATAGACCTGCTCCTTGGCCTGCGGCACGCCATTGAACAAGCTCACCCGCAGAATTTGCGACGCGGCCCGCTTGCCCGGATCGGCCGCCGCCGCCCGCCATTCCAGCAGATTGGCATGGCCGGCCGCCAGCAAGCTTCCCTGGGCGTCGATGCTAAGTTTCTCCGGTCCGGTTGAAAGATTGAATGTGTCGTCGTCGGTCAACTGACCGGTAAAAGGTTCGCGTGTGTAGCTGGTGAGCGAACGGCTGAGTAGGCCGCCAACGATCAGATGATCGCCTTTGGGCGACAGCAACAGGCTGCGGGTGCCGTAAAGCCCGTCGGCGACCTGGCTGAAAGACGTGCCGTTGAAATACAACACATTGCCGCCGGGAATAATGCCATAGGTCTGCAGGCCATGGATCAGGGGATTTTTGCCCGCCGTACCGTTGGCGACATAGAAAATGCCGGGGCCGGCCACCGCCACATCTTGCGGGTTGATCATCAAGCCGCCCTGGATGGTGCCTTGCGCCACCAACCCAGGGCCGGTGCCGGGATCCTTGATTTCAAAAGAGTCGATGCTGAAGCGCCCGCTGGTCCGGCGGTTGACCGCGAACAAAAGCAAGCCGCCGGGAGCGCGATACAGGCCGATGCCGCGGGGATGAAAATCCCTGGGCGCGCCCGCCAGCTTGACCGGACTGCCGCCGGACAGCGGCATGGCATAGATCCCGTCCTCAGGCCCGGGGCCGCGCGCGCTGCCCACCGAGAGAAACACCGTCCCGTCGGCGATCTCCATATCCTGAACCCCAGGCAGGCTGGCGATGACCTGGCAGGTGCCCGAAAAGCCCGGTTTTACGGAAGAAAACAGACCATTGACCCACACCCCCCGTGCCAGGGCGCTGATTGCGGCCACCACCGCCAAAGCGGTGAGCGCACGCAGCGGCCGGCGTGGACGGGTCAATCTCATAAGGCTTTATCCGCGAATTGCAGCGAGGCCAGCCGCGCATAAAGCCCGCCGCCCGCCATCAGTTGGGCATGATTGCCTTGCGCCACCACATGGCCGTCTTCCATCACCACAATTCGCGCCAAACGCTGGATGGTGGAGAAACGGTGGGCAATCACCAAAGTCGTGCGCCCGACCATCAGATTGGCCAGCGCGGTCTGCACCAGGCGCTCATTCTCCGCATCCAAAGCCGAGGTCGCCTCGTCCAGCAACAAGAGCGGGGCATCGCGCAGGATGGCGCGGGCAATTGCCAGGCGCTGGCGCTGACCACCCGACAAGGTCACGCCGCGCTCGCCCACCAAAGTGTCGAACCCTTGCGGCAGTTTTTCGATGAATTCGGTGGCCGCGGCGGCATCGGCGGCGGCGCGGATCTGGTCGTCGCGCGCGTCCTGGCGGCCATAACGGATATTGTCGGCGATGCTGCCGGAAAAAATCACCGGCTCTTGCGACACAACCGCGATTTTCTGGCGCAAGGCGACGGGATCGAGCTGGGTGATATCGATACCGTCAAAGCGGATGCTCCCGCTCTGGGCTTCAAAGAAGCGCAGCATCAATTGAAAGACGGTGGATTTTCCCGCCCCGCTGGGCCCGACCAGCGCCACGGCCTCACCGCTGGCCACGTTCAGCGAAAATCCATTCAGGGCTTTGAAATCCGGCCTGGTGGGATAGTGGAAGGTCACATCCTGGAACGAAACCGCGCCGCCGCAATGGGCGGGCAAGGATAGCGGACGCGAAGGCGGGCGGATGGCGGGCACTTCATGCAGCAATTCCATCAGCCTTTCGGTGGCGCCCGCGGCGCGCTGTAGATCGCCCCACACCTCGCTGAGGGCGCCGACGCCGCCGCCGGTGAGGAACCCGTAAAAGATGAAGGCCACCAGCTGGCCCGCCGAAATGCGCCCGCCGATAAAATCATGCAGCCCGATCAAACCCACCGTCGCCAAACCGGCAAAGGCGGTGAAGATCGCGACCGCCGTGAGGATGGCGCGGGCGAAGGTGCGGCTCTTGGCGAAAGCAAAGGCGCGCTCCACCGCATCGCCGAAGGCCGCGCGCTCATAGGCTTCCTGGGTGAAGGCCTGCACGGTGGGGACCGCGTTCAAGGTCTCGCTGGCCCGCGCCGAGGTGTCGGCGATGGAATCCTGGCTCTGGCGCGACAAGCGGCGCACCCAGCGTCCGAACAACAGCAGCGGCAGCATCACCAGCACCACCGCCGCCACCACAAACAAGGTCAGCTTCACGCTGGTGACAAACATCAGCACCAGCCCGCCGGTCAGGGTCACCAGATTGCGCAGCGCCAGGGAAACCGACGAACCCACCACCGTCTGGATCAAGGTTGTGTCGGCGGTCATGCGCGACAAGACTTCGCCGGTGCGGGTGACTTCAAAGAATTGGGGCGACAGGCCCAGCACATTGTCGAACACCGCCTTGCGGACATCGGCGACCACCCGCTCGCCCAGCCAGGTCACGGCATAGAAGCGGGTGGCGGCCGCCAGCCCCAGCACCGCCGCCGCCGCGACAAAGGCGGCATAGAAGCTGGACAAGGCATGGGCCTCGGTTTCCGAAAGCCCTCTTGCATCGATCAGCCCCCGGGCGAATTGGGGCAGCATCAGGGTGGCCGAGGAGGAGGCGATCAGGGCCAGAACCGCCACCAGGATCCGCCCCCGATAGGGTCTCAGGAAAGGCAGAATCCCCTTAAGGGGTGCCAAGGACTTGGCTTTGGGGCGCCCCGCCGCGATACGGGCGGTTTCGCTGGTAAAACTGCTGTCTCCCCTCGCCAAACCGGGCCGCCTTTTGTTAACCCCGGCTGTATATAGGGGCGGCGGGGCCAAGCCAAAGGAACTATTGCCGCTTTTGCCCTGCTTGCAGGGCCGCAAGGCCTCCCGTATAAGCCCGCCCTCGCCGGGCTTTAAAGCTGGGCGGCATCCGCCGCCGGGGCGGAATGGGCCGAGCCCAAGAAAGGTACGCGTCATGAAAAAGGGTATCCACCCCGACTATCACTTTGTCGAAGTTCAGCTGAACGACGGCACCACCTACAAGACGCGCACCACCTATGGCTCCGCGGGCCAGAAACTCACCCTGGACATCGATCCGACCACCCACCCGGCCTGGACCGGCGGCCAGCAGCAGCTGATGGACCGTGGCGGCCGTCTGACGCGCTTCAACAAGAAATTCGCCGGGTTTGTGAAGAGCTAAAGGCTCTACGATGGAATTCGAAAAAGGGCGGTTTCCAGACCGCCCTTTTTTGTTGCCCGGCGCGAGGATTTTTGTGGCCTGAGCAGGAGCGGAGCGATGTGGGCTAAAACGCCCATGAGCGACGAGCGACGAACTCAGGACGCAAAAGAACCGCGCCGGTTACTTCGCCCCGAAGGCCTGGGCGAGCGCATCCATCTGTCCCCGCGCACCGGGGGGAACTTCGGCGGCGCCAAACAACACATCGTCCAACCGCGCGATGCGGCGATAAAGATTGTCGCTGCGTCCCAGCAGGTCCTGCAATTGCAGCGGCAGCGCATCGGTTTCCTCAACGCAAACCCCCAGGCAGATTTCGCGACTGCCCAGGCGGTAACGGTCGTGCAAGGCGTCGGCGCGATCCATGTCGCCATCGCGCACCGCGCGCTGCACCAGCAGCCAGCTCGCCGCCTGCATCAAGCGGGTGGTGACGCGCATGCTTTCGCCGGCATAGAGCATGGCCAGCTTGCGCGGCAGGGTGCGGGCTTCCTCGCGGCCCTTGCCGTCGAGATAGCGGGCGGTTTCCTCCACCAGCGCCATGCCTTCGTCAAAGGTGCGATCGAACATCGCGGTGTCGATGAAATTGGCGACGTCGGTATCGTTGCTCAACATGATGTCCCCGATCTAACGGAGGCGACGCTAGCAAGCCCGAACCGGGCCGCAAAGAACAATGCTTGGTAAACAGCCTGATTCGCGCGCACATGCCTAATGTTGCTGTGCGTATTAATCTTTACGTCATTTCTTGAAGAAGCTTTCCGCCGCGGATTTGGTGGCCTGACGGGCCTTGATCGCAGCAGCGCAGCGCGCGATTTCCTCTTCCAGCCGGGCGATTCGTTTTTCCAGCTCATGGGCGGAAAGGGTGGAAATATCCTCGCCCAGCACGATATCGGGCAGCTTCTTGCGCGGCTCGTCCAAATCCATCGCCTCGGCCTCCGGTTCGAGGTTAGTCTTAGCCGCAGGACAAGGCAGCGCAAGCCATGAAAGCCGTTCATATTGAGAGACCGGGCCCGGATTACCGGCTGATTATGGGCAGCCTGCCTCAACCCAAAGCCGGACCCGGCCGAGTCCTGATTGCGGTGAAGGCGGCCGGTGTTAACCGGCCCGACCTGATGCAGGCGCGCGGCAAATATGCGCCGCCGCCCGGCGCTTCGCCGGTCCCCGGCCTGGAAGTTTCCGGCACAATCGCCGAAGTAGGAGACCAGGCAGGCGGCTGGAAACCCGGCGACCAGGTTTGCGCGTTGCTGACCGGCGGCGGCTATGCCGAATATGCCGTGGCCGATGCGGGTTGCGTCCTGCCGGTTCCCGATTTCATCTCCCTCACGGATGCAGCCGGACTGCCGGAAAGCGCCTTTACCGCTTGGACCAATGTCACGGATACAGGCCGGCTGGCCGTCGGCGAAAGCCTGTTGGTCCATGGTGGCACCAGCGGCATCGGAAGCCTGGCGATCCAGATTTTCGCCGACCGCGGCCACCGCATTTTCGCCACCGCCGGCAGCGCGGAAAAATGCCAGGCCGCCCGAAAATTCGGCGCGGCACGCGCCATCAATTATCGCGAGGAAGATTTCGTCGCGGTGGTAAAATCGGAAACCGGCGGCAAGGGTGTCGATGTCATTCTCGACATGGTGGGGGCCGATTATGTCCAGCGCAATATCGAGGCCGCCGCGCAATGGGGACGCATCGTCAACATCGCCTATCAATCCGGCTTTCGCGCCGAAGTGGATTTCGCCCCGGTCCTGGCCAAAAAACTCACCATGGCGGCCACCTTATTGCGGCCGCGGACGCCCGAGCAAAAGCGCGCCATCCGGGACGCCCTATTACGCGAGGTCTGGCCCAGGCTGGGAACCGGTATAAAGCCTGTGACCGACCGGGTTTTCCCCCTGGAACAGGCCCAGCAGGCCCATGAATATATGGCCAAAACCGGCCATATCGGCAAAATCTTGTTACAGGTCGCTTGAAAGCCTTTGCGCCGCGCGGGCAGCCCCGCTAAAAGACCGCATTCCTCGAAAGGACTAGCCTGACGAGGGGCGGTGGACCCGGATACGGCCCCCGCTCAACGGGAGAAAACCACCATGGCCGTCGAACAAAAACCCCTGATGCCCAAAGCCACCGCCGTCTGGCTGGTGGACAATACCGCCTTGTCCTTCGAACAGATCGCGGATTTCTGCGGGTTGCATCCGCTGGAAGTCAAAGGCATCGCCGACGAGGATGTGGCCAAGGGCATTAAGGGCCAGGACCCCGTGGCCACGGGTCAGTTGACCCGCGAGCAGATTGCCGACGCCGAAAAAGATCCACGCAAGCGTCTGAAGATGGCGCCCGCCAAGCACAAGATGCCCAGCGTACGCCTCAAGCGCGCGCCACGTTACACCCCGGTCAGCAAGCGCCAGGACAAGCCCGATGCCGTCTATTGGCTGATCCGCAATCATCCCGAATTCAGCGACAGCGACATCATCAAGCTGATCGGCACCACCAAGGCCACCATCGCCAAGATCCGCGAGCGCTCGCACTGGAACGCCGCCAACATCAAGGCGGTCGATCCGGTGACCTTGGGCCTTTGCTCGCAGTTGGAGCTGGACCTGGCGGTCAGCCGCGTCAATGCCAAGCTGGAACGGGCGCAGAAGCGCGCCGCCAGAAAAGGCGCCTCCCTGAAAACCATCGCCGAGACCACGGCAGCCGATCCGTTGGCGATGCCCGCCGTGGTGCCTGCCGAAGGCGAAGGCGCGCCGGCGGGAGATGAGTGGAAGACGTCCGCCGAGTTGGAGCAGGACTAGAGCTGGCCTTGGTGCTTAAAGATATTTGAGCGCCACAAATCCCAGAATCAGCACGACCACAAACAGGATCAGCGCAACTTCGAGATATTTCTCGAGCAGCGCCTGCGCTTTTTCGCCGAAGAAATGCACCAGCATCGCCTCGATCACGATGTAGCGGATGCTGCGCGTGACGGCGGAATAAAGCATAAAGAGCGGAAAGCTCACCCCCGCCAGGCCAGACGCAATGGTCACCAGCTTGTAGGGGATCGGCGTCGCCCCCTGCACCATGATCAGATAGGCATTGTTGCTGTATTTGAGGCGCAGCGCCTCGACCTGCTCCATGGGAACATGCAAAGCATGTATCAGCCACACACCGGCTGTCTCCCAGAACAGCGCGCCGATGGCATAACCCAGCATGCCGCCCGCCACCGACCAGAAGGCCACCCAGACCCCCAGCCGGAAGACGCGTTTGCGGTCCGCCAGCATCATGGGCAGCACCATCACATCGGCGGGAATGGGAAAGAAGCTGGCCTCGGCAAAGGCAAAAGCCGCGACCACGGCCCAGGCATGGGGACCGGAGGCATTGGCCACCATCCAGGCATAGACGGCGCGCAGGCCGCGCGGCTTCTTCTGGGCAGGTTCAGGTTTATCGAGAATGGTCATGGGGCCTTCTAACATTACGGCAGCGTTCATCCAAACTTGCCGCCCCATGCGGCTTTCTCTAGCTTGCGTGCCGCCATGGCTGCCAAAAAACCCGGACGAAAAACCGTCACAAAAGCGCAAAGGCCTTACGAATCAGGCCTGGGCCGCGTCGCCGCCAACTATCAGCCTCTAACGCCGCTGTCGTTTCTGGAGCGGGCGGCGCGCACCTTTCCCAGCCACACCGCGATCATCCACGGCAAACAGCGTATCGATTACGCCACCTTCTATGCGCGCGCGCGGCGCCTGGCCTCGGCGCTGGCCAGCCGCGGCATCCGCAAAGGCGACACGGTGGCGGTGATCCTGGCCAATACCCCGCCCATGCTGGAGGCCCATTATGGCGTGCCCATGCTGGGCGCGGTGCTGAATGCGCTAAACACCAGGCTGGATGCTGCGGCAATCGCCTACATGCTGGAACATGGCGGCGCCAAAATCCTGATCACCGACCGGGAATTCTCTACCACAGTGGGCGAGGCGCTGAAGCTGCTGAAGAAAAAGCCGCTGGTGATCGATTATGACGACCGCGAATTTCCCCAGACCGGCGCCAGGCTGGGAAAGATCGATTACGAGGAATTCCTGAAATCAGGCGATCCCAACTATGCCTGGCGCATGCCGGATGACGAATGGGACGCCATCGCCCTGAACTATACCTCCGGCACCACCGGCAATCCCAAAGGCGTGGTCTATCACCATCGCGGCGCCGCGCTGATGTGTTACGGCAACGCCCTGGCCGGAACCATGGTCGATCATCCGGTGCTGCTCTGGACCCTGCCTATGTTCCACTGCAATGGCTGGTGCATGCCCTGGTCATTGTCGGCGGTGGCGGGCACCCATGTCTGTTTGCGTTGGGTCAGAGCCGGCGCGATCTTCCAGGCCCTGGCCGAACATGGTGTCACTCATCTTTGCGGCGCGCCGATTGTGATGAGTAGCCTGGTCAATGCCACATCAGCCGAGCGCAAAAGCTTTCCGCAGAAAGTGCGCTTCATGGCCGCCGCCGCGCCGCCACCCGAAAGCGTGCTGGCGGCGATGGCCGAGGCCGGTTTCGAAGTGGTGCATGTCTATGGTCTGACGGAAGTATACGGCCCGGCCGTGGTCAATGAATGGCACTCCGAATGGGACAGGTTGGACAGCGCCGGCCGCGCCGCCAAGAAGGCACGCCAGGGCGTGCGCTACGCCCCGCTGGAAGGCCTGACGGTGCTCAATCCCAAGACCATGAAGCCTGTGCCGGCCGACGGTGCCACCATCGGCGAAGTGATGATGCGCGGCAACATCGTGATGCGCGGTTATCTGAACAATGCCAAGGCGACCAAAGAGGCCTTCAAAGGCGGCTGGTTCCACACCGGCGATTTGGGGGTGATGTATCCGGACGGCTATATCCAGCTCAAGGACCGTTCCAAGGATATCATCATTTCCGGCGGCGAAAATATTTCCTCCATTGAAGTGGAGAATGCCATCGCCAAACATCCTGGTGTGATGTTCGTGGCGGTGGTGGCCCGGCCCGACCCCAAATGGGGCGAGCATCCTTGCGCCTTTGTCGAATTGAAGCCGAATATAGTGGTTGATGAAGAAGAGCTCCTGACTTTCGCGCGCGAAAGGCTGGCGAAATTCAAGATGCCGCGCACCCTGATCTTCACCGAACTGCCCAAGACCTCGACCGGCAAGATCCAGAAATTCATGTTGCGCGAGCGGGCCCGAAATCTATGACCAGCCTGTGACCAGCCGCTACGCCCTGGCTTTCATCTTCCTCACCATGCTGATCGACACGATCGGGCTTGGGGTGATCATTCCGGTCTCGCCCGGCATCATCGCGCAGCTGACCCATGAACCGATCAGCGGGGCGGCACGCTGGGGCGGGTGGCTGTTCTTCTCCTATGCCATGATGCAATTTCTCTGCGCTCCGGTGATCGGCGGTCTATCGGACCGTTTTGGCCGCCGCCCAGTGCTGATCCTGTCCTTGCTGATGCTGGGCCTGGATTATCTGATCACCGGCCTGGCGCCCACCATCGGCTGGTTGTTCATCGGCCGCATTCTCTCGGGCATGGCGGGGGCCGCCTATACCACCGTCAACGCCTATATCGCCGACATCTCGCCGCCGGAAAAACGCGCCGCCAATTTCGGACTGGTCGGCGCCGCCTTCGGGTTGGGCTTCATCTTGGGGCCCGCCTTGGGCGGTTTTGTCGGCGAACATTTCGGCTTGCGCGCGCCCTTCTATGTCGCCGCTTGTTTGTCCGCCGCCAATGCGCTGTTCGGCCTTTTGGTGCTGAAAGAATCCTTGGCCTCGGATCACCGCCGCACCTTCGAATGGCGCCGGGCCAATCCGCTGGGTGCCTTGAAGGCGCTGTCGCATTATCCCGCCTTGATGCTGTTGTTCGCGATGCTGGTGTTGGGACAGTTGGCGCATGATTCCCTGCCCTCGACCTGGACCTATTACACCATGCTGAAATTCGGCTGGGGGCCGGGCGATGTTGCATTGTCGCTGGTCGCCATCGGTATTTTGACCGCCATATCCTTCGCGGTGCTGCCGCGACTGCTGGTGCCGCGCATTGGCCAGGCCAATTCCGTTTATCTGGGGCTTTGCTGCGGCGCCCTGGCCTATGCCGGCTATGCCGTCGCCACCCAGGTCTGGATGTTCTATGCCTGGATGATCGTCTTTACCTTCGGCGGTGTGGCCAATCCGGCCATGACGGCGATCCTGACGGAACAGGTGGCCCCCGATCAGCAAGGCGAGCTTCAAGGCGTGATCGCCAGCATCACCAGCCTGACCTCCATCGGGGCGCCGCTGTTGATGACAAATTTGCTGGCATGGTTCAGCGGCCCGCACGCGCCGGTTTATTTTCCCGGCGCGGCCTTTATGGCGGCTTCACTTTGCGAAGTGGGCGGACTGGGCTTGTTTTTTCTCGCCCGGCGACGGGCGCGGCTCAGTTGACCGCGGCTCTAAGCCGCTCGAGCTCGTCTTTGATTCGGAGTTTTTGCTTTTTCAGGGCGGCGACGCGCAACTCGTCCCAATCGGGATTGGCCATCTCGCTCTCTATGATGTCTTCGATTTTCTTGTGCTGGTTGGACAGATGATCGATATGTCCTTGTAGCGCCATGCATGCACCTCATCGATGGAATTTCGATCGGCCGGCGCGGCTACAGGCTCGCGCCTAGCCCCAAAAGTGAAGCACCATTCCCCGCCCCTGTCACCCCCAAAAGGCGGATATGCGAAAGTCTTTGTATCGGTCTTAATAAGTGCTAACGGGAAGCCATGAAGGCGCGGGAACCGGCGAAAAATAAAGCAGAACGGCTAGTTATCGGGCTGTCGGGAGCCTCGGGCGTGGCCTATGGCATCCGTGCGCTGGAAGCCTGCCGCCAGTTGGGGATAGAATCGCATTTGGTTATGACCAAGCCAGCGGAAATGACCATCGGGTACGAAACGGAACTCTCACCCCGGCAAGTCGCGGCCAAGGCGGACTACAACTACGCCATTGGCGATATCGCTGCGCCCATCGCCAGCGGAAGTTTCAAAACCAAAGGCATGATCGTGGCGCCCTGTTCGGTGCGCACCATGAGCGAGATCGCCACCGGCGTCACCACCAGCCTGCTCACCCGCGCCGCCGACGTGATGCTCAAGGAGCGCCGCCCGCTGGTGCTGATGGTGCGCGAGACCCCGCTGCATCTGGGACATTTGCGCAGCATGACGGCGCTCACCGAAATGGGCGCGATCATCCTGCCCCCGGTACCCGCCTTTTATGCCGAGCCGCGCACGCTTTCGGACCTGGTGGATCAGATGGTGGGGCGTGCCTTGGACCTTTTGGGTTATGATTGGCCTGACGTGAAGCGTTGGGGGGAAGACGTGGCCAAAAGCCGGCGCAGGGGGAAGAGCAAGCCATGAGTCGGGTTGTGGGTCCCGATGAAGTCGCTGCTCGCGCCAAGCTGACTCAGCTGATGCAGGAGCACCGCGACCTTGACGCTGCTATCGATGCCATGGTGCAGGCAGGCAACCCCGATCTGCTGGCGTTGTCCCGGCTGAAAAAGCGCAAACTTCAGCTCAAGGACGAGATCACCGAGATCAACAACGGCCTGCTGCCGGATATTATCGCTTAGCTACTGTTGTCACTCCCGCGAAAGCGGGAGTCCAACGTCGACGATTCCTAAAAAAGTTGGGTTCCCGCATGCGCGGGAATGACAGGTGGTTAAGCCGGCGCGAGTTCGCCCAGCTTCTTGCGAATAGCGTCCAGCGCCGCCGCCGGATTGCCGTTATCCGGTCCACCGGCCTGGGCCATGTCGGGCCGCCCGCCGCCACCCTTGCCGCCCAAGGCTTCCGCCGCCACCCGCACCAGATCAACCGCGCTGATGCGCGACGTCAAATCGTCGGTGACCCCGGCCACGATCGAGGCCTTGCCGTCGGCGGCCGCCACAAAGGCCACCACACCCGAACCGACCTGCGACTTGGCGCCGTCTGCCAGGCTCTTCAGATCCTTGGGCGAAACGCCCTCCACCAGCCGCAGCACGGTCTTCAAACCGGCGACAGTTTCCATCCCGTCGCTGCCGCCCTTGGCGGGGCCCGCCAGCGCCAGTTGCTTCTTGGCTTCCGCCAATTCGCGTTCCAGCTTGCGGCGCTCCTCGGAAAGCTGCGCCACCCGGCCCGCCAACTCCCCGATCGGAGTTTTGATCGCGGATGCTGTTTCACGCGCGATCTCGGCCTGGCCGGAGAGATAGCGGCGGGCGTGCTCGGAGGTCAGCGCCTCGATGCGGCGCACCCCTGCCGCCACCGCGCTTTCCGCCAGGATGGTGAACAGGCCGATATCGCCCAGACGATGGACATGGGTGCCGCCGCACAGTTCGACGGAATAGGACTTATCGGCATCGAGGTCCGTGCCCATGGAAAGCACCCGCACCTCGTCGCCATATTTTTCACCGAACAAGGCTTCGGCGCCCGCCGCGACCGCCTGATCGGTGGGCATCAGGCGGGTGACGGTGTCGGAATTCTGCCGGATCACCTGATTGACCTGGGCTTCGATCTTTTCCAGCTCTTCCGGCGAAACCGGCTTGGGATGGGAGAAGTCGAAGCGCAGGCGCTCGGCATTCACCAGCGAGCCCTTCTGGCTGACATGATTGCCCAGCACACGTTTCAAGGCGGCATGCAACAGATGGGTGGCGCTGTGATTGGCGCGGGTGGCGCGGCGGCGCTCCTTATCAACCTTGAGATCGACAGCGTCACCCGGAGCGATACTGCCTTCGGTAAGCCGCACGGCATGGACATGCAACGCGCCCAGTTTTTTCTGGGTATCGGTGACCTGGCCCTTGGCTTTGGCCGAGGCGATATGGCCGCTATCGCCCGCTTGGCCACCGGATTCGCCATAAAACGGCGTCTGGTTGGTGACGATTTCCACCGCTTCGCCGGCATTGGCGGCCATCACCCGGCCGCCATCCTTGAAGATGGCCAGGACCACGCCTTCGGCTTCCTCGGTGTCATAACCCAAAAATTCGGTACGGCCGACTTCGTCCAGAACCGCAAACCATTGCGCTTCACTGGCGGCTTCGCCGGAACCCGACCAGGAGGCACGCGCTTCCGCCTTTTGCTTTTGCATGGCGGCGGCAAAGCCGTCGGTATCCACCGTGACGCCGCGGGCACGCAGGGACTCTTCGGTCAGGTCCAGCGGAAAACCGTAGGTATCATAAAGCTTGAACGCGACTTCGCCCTTGAGCCGGTCGCCTTTTTTCAGACCGGTGCTGGCTTCATCCAACAGCTTCAACCCGCGCGCCAGGGTTTCGCGGAAGCGGATTTCTTCCAGCTTCAGGGTTTCGGCGATCAGGGCCTCGCCGCGCTTCAGTTCGGGATAGGCCGAACCCATTTCGCCCACCAGGGCCGGCACCAGCCGGTGCATCAAAGGATCCTTGGTGCCCAACAGATGCGCATGGCGCATGGCGCGGCGCATGATCCGGCGCAGCACATAACCGCGCCCCTCATTGGACGGCAGCACGCCGTCGGCGATCAGGAAAGATGTGGCGCGCAAATGGTCGGCGATGATGCGGTGGCTGAAGGTCGCCTCGCCCCTGCTATCGACGCCGCTGGCCGATTCCGAGGCGGCGATCAGGTGGCGGAACAGATCGACATCGTAATTGTTGGTGACGCCCTGCAGGATGGCGGCGATGCGTTCCAGCCCCATGCCGGTATCGATCGAGGGCTTGGGCAGGTCCAGGCGGGTCTTTTCATCCACCTGCTCGAACTGCATGAACACCAGGTTCCAGAATTCCAGGAAGCGGTCGCCATCTTCTTCCGGCGATCCCGGCGGGCCGCCCGCCACCGAAGGACCCTGGTCGTAGAAGATTTCCGAGCAATAGCCGCAAGGACCGGTGGGCCCCATCGCCCAAAGATTGCTTTCGTGACCGATGATCTTGTCGTCGGAAAAACCGGCGATCTTTTTCCAAAGCTGACGCGCCTGCTCGTCGGTGGGATAGACCGTGACCAAGAGCTTGTCCTTGGGCAGGCCAATCACCTTGGTGACGAAATCCCAGGCAAAGGTGATGGCGTCTTCCTTGAAATAGTCGCCGAAGGAGAAATTCCCCAGCATTTCGAAGAAAGTGTGGTGCCGGGCGGTATAGCCGACATTGTCCAAGTCGTTATGCTTGCCGCCGGCCCGCACGCATTTCTGCACCGTGGTGGCGCGGCTATAGGGCCGCTTTTCCGCCCCGGTGAACAGGTTCTTGAACTGAACCATGCCGGCATTGGTGAACAGCAGGGTGGGATCGTTGCGGGGCACCAAAGGCGAGGACGGGACCACGCTATGGCCGCGCTCTGCGAAGAATTCCAGGAACCCGCTGCGGACGTCGGAAAGGCTTTTCATGGGCCGGTTGTAACGGCTCTAAAAAACCTTGTCACGTTTTGCGCCCCCTCCGGCCTGTGGCCTGCATCACCGGATAGCGGATAGCAGCCATAACGGCAGCGCAGAGCCCCAAAAACAAAGGGCGCCCCTCATTCACAAGGGGCGCCCTTTGCCGAGAAGTTGAGCCTTAGGCTGCGAAACGCAAAGCTCAACCTTTTTGTCGACCTTGCGGCCTATTCGTCTTCGTCTTCCGCCTTTTCGGACGCATCCAGCACCAGATTCTGGCCGATCTGACCGGCATTGGCGCGTATGGCATGCTCGATCTTGTCGGCGATGTCGCTGTTTTCGGTCAGGAAGAGTTTGGCGGCTTCCCGGCCCTGGCCGATGCGGCTGCCATCATAGGAGTACCAGGAGCCCGATTTCTCCACGATCCCGGCCTTGACGCCCAGATCAATCAGCTCGCCCACCTTGGAAATGCCCACGCCATACATGATGTCGAATTCGACCTGCTTGAAGGGCGGGGCGACCTTGTTCTTGACCACCTTGACGCGGGTCTGGTTGCCGACCACTTCGTCGCGGTCCTTCAGCGCGCCGATGCGGCGGATATCCAGCCGCACCGAGGAATAGAATTTCAGGGCATTGCCGCCGGTGGTGGTTTCCGGATTGCCGAACATGATGCCGATTTTCATGCGGATCTGGTTGATGAACAGCACGATGGTATTGGACTTGGAAATGCTGCCCGTCAGCTTGCGCAGCGCCTGGCTCATCAGCCGCGCCTGCAAACCGGGAAGCTGGTCGCCCATCTCGCCTTCCAGCTCAGCCTTGGGGGTGAGCGCTGCCACCGAGTCCACCACCACAATGTCGACGCCGCCGGAGCGCACCAAAGTATCGGTGATTTCCAGCGCCTGTTCGCCGGTGTCGGGCTGGGAGATCAGCATCTCGTCAATGTCCACGCCCAGCTTCTTGGCATAGACGGGATCGAGCGCGTGCTCGGCATCGACATAGGCGGCGGTGCCGCCCTTTTTCTGGATCTCGGCCACCACATGCAGCGCCAAGGTGGTCTTGCCCGAAGATTCCGGACCATAGACTTCGATCACCCGGCCGCGCGGCAGCCCGCCAATGCCCAGCGCGATGTCCAGGCCCAGGCTGCCGGTGGAGACGGCGTCGGTCGCCAGGCCCAGGTCGCGGCTGCCCAGCTTCATCACCGAGCCCTTGCCGAACGCCCGGTCGATCTGGCTCAGCGCGGCTTCAAGGGCCCGCTTGCGATCGCTATTTTGTTCCTTGCCCACCACCCGTAAAGCCGCCTGTGACATGCCAAACTCCCTCGGTTATTCCACAGCGCCCGCCGATCCCCAAGCGAATCCGGCGGGGTGTGGAGAAATCGAATGTACACATTTTGTTCTCTTTGCCAAGCCACGAGATAAAGCATTGAGACAGCGCATTATTACCAGATTTCGTTCTGGTATTGTGCCGGCTGGGAACTTTTGGTGTAAAGGCGGCTTCCACACAACTCCAAATTGCTGACAAATTGTCATATTGGCCATGGCCGCCCGTCATTGAATGGTTTGCGTCAACGGAATTGATTCTCGCAAGCCCGGACGTTTCTTTCGAAAATATCGGGAGAAAAAGGAGCCGGTGGTGACGCGGCTTTCAAGCCGGTCTCACCATCGCTAGGCTCCGCGCCGGCAAAAAAGATCAGGGGACGGAAGATGCGCGCAGTCGGGATCCTGGGTTTGGCGGCGTGCGCATGGATTCTCGCGGCGCCCGCCCAGGCCAAAATCGAAAAAGCGCCCTGGGGCGAAACCGCCGATCACCAGAAGGTCGACATCTACACCCTGACCAATGCGCGCGGCATGAGCGCGCGCATCACCAATTATGGCGCCTTCCTGGTCAGCCTCAATGTCCCCGACAAGAACGGCAAGATGGCCGATGTGGTGCTGGGCTATGACAATCTGGAAGCCTATACCCATGGCACCACCTATGGCGCGGTGATCGGGCGCTTTGCCAACCGCATAGGCGGCGCGCAATTTTCCCTGGACGGCAAGACCTATCATTTGAAGGCCAATGCCGGGCCCAACAATATCCATGGCGGGCCGGTCGGCTTCAGCTATCACGTCTACAGCGCCACACCGCTGGATGGACCCTCACCGGCGCTGATCCTGCACATGGTCAGTCCCGATGGCGATCAGGGCTTTCCCGGCAATCTGGATTTCACCGTCACCTACACCTTGACCGCCAATAACGGACTCAAGATCGAATACCGCGCCACCACCGACAAGCCGACGGTGCTCAATCCCACCAACCATTCCTATTTCAATCTGAAAGGCGCGGGAAACGGCGATGTGCTGAACCACCGCTTGCAGGTTTTCTCGGATGCTGTGACGCCCACCGATGCCAATCACATGGCGACGGGAGAAGTGATGAAAGTGTCGGGCACCGGTTTTGATTTCACCCGGCCCAAAGCGCTGGGCAAGGACATCAACGGACCCGATCCGGCGATCGTCGCCACACCGGGCTATGACATCAATTTCATTGTCCGGGGGCCGATGGGAAAATTGCGGCCCGCCGCGCGGGTGACGGAACCGGAATCCGGGCGGGTGATGGACGTTCTAACCACCCAGCCAGGGGTGCAGCTTTATCTGCCCAACAATGAAAAACCGATCATCGGCAAGGGTGGCGCCCAATATATCAAGCGCGGCGCCTTCTGCCTGGAGACCCAGCATTTCGCCAATGCGCCCAACATTGCGGCTTTCCCGACCACCGAATTGAAGCCGGGAAAGATTTTCTATCAGGTCACGGAATTCAGGTTCTCGACCGCGAAATAGCGGCCTTCGGTCACGTAGAGGTGGCGGGCGTAGTGACGTTGGCAGGGTTGGTAATAGGATCGCTGCTACGGCCGCCGGAGGTGGCAATCAGCACGCCCGCGCCCAAAGCAGCGATGCCGCCAAACACCATCCATTCGGTGCCGGTCATTTGGGCCGCTTTCACGCCAGCCGGCTTGCCCGCCGCAAGCGGTTCGGCCCAGGCCGAAGAAGCGATCATGCTGATAACGATAACAAAAGTGCCGAAATTACGCATTGAGCCCCCGGGGCGAATTATATTTTTCGTTCCAAACTCTGCCTTGGCAGCGCTGCCAAAACAAGAGGAAAAACATGATGGCTTGTCGGGGATGGCGCCAGTGTGTCCTGAAATCCCCTGCTGCAACTGCGAACGGTTGGCGCATAAAAAAAGGGGCGCAATCTGCGCCCCTTTTTTCTTCAACCCGGAGAGATTCTACTTCTTCGCGTAGGGCCCGACTTCCGGCACGGCCTGGGTATTGGCCAGATTGCCGAGGTCCTGCTTCACGCCGGCGGCGATAGCCGCCGTTTCGCTGCCCGCCTGGAAGCAGGTGAAGTCCGGACGGTCGCGCCACGCCAGCGGCCCGCACAGCCGCACACCGGCCTTGATGGCGGCATCATGGACGATGTTGATCTCACGCTCATAGTCGGGATCGCCCTGGCGATAGCCCGAGTGATTGCCCAGATCGCCGCTAGCCGCGAAGACCGCGGTCACGCCGGGAATCTTGGCAATGCGGTCGGCATCCTTGAGACCCGCCAGGGTCTCGATCATCAGGATCAAGACCAGATTATCATTGATGGTCTGGCGATAGCCGCCCGGCACACCGCCCCAGAACTCACCGCTGGAGGCCAGTCCACCGCCCGAGCTGCGACGGCCCAAGGGCGGGAAATAAGCCCAGTCGCGCGCCCGGACCCCTTCTTCATAGGAACGGATTGTCGGCACCACCAGAACCAGCGCGCCGGTATCCAGCGCATGCTGTTCCTCGCGCTCGTCGGTATAGGCGACGCGCACACCAGGCACGGCCTTGGCATGCGGACAGGCCGACCACATGCGCCCGGTCTCTTCCCAGTCGCGCGGACTATGCTGATGCTCGGTCCAGATGAAGTCGTATCCGGCATTGGCCATGGCACAGTAGGTGGATGGATCGGTGGCGGCAAACACGGTGCCACCAGTGACCTTCTCGCCACGCATCATCTTCAGCTTAACCGGATTCCAGATCTTGGCGCCTGGAGGCGGATCGAAGGCCTTGCCGAACTTCCAGGTCTTGTCGTCGAACTTACCCTGGTTGAGGGCGCCGGCGGGCGCCTGGTCGATGGCATGGCTGTCTTGGCCCGCCTTGGCGGCCAGCGGAAATTTCAACGTGCCGGCGGCGGCGTTGTTCGCATAAGGATCGGCGACCTGCGAAACCGCGGCGACCGTTCCCAGACCCACAGCCGCAACAAACGCGGCTGAAAACAATAAGCGCTTCATCGAATTCTTCTCCCCATTTTGGTCGCGCCCGGATCGCGACGGCGCAGCTAATCAGGAGGGCCCCGCTGGGTCAAACGCTCAAGAGATATTTCGCGCTCGCAATATGGCGCGTCGCAAAACAGCTTTGTAAGCTCAACCGAGGGAGGATTTCATGAAATCGGTTTGTCTTGCCGCTGCTTTGTTGCTGGGGATAACACTGCCGGCCGAGGCCGGTATCGCCGTGCAGGCCTGGGGCGGCGTTCGCGGCGATGGCGTCGATCTTTTTATTCTGACCAATGCCAAGGGGATGGAGGCCCGGATCACAAATTACGGCGCTGTAATCACCGCCATCCGGGTGCCTGGCCGCGACGGCAAGCTGACCAATGTGGTGCAGGGATTCGACAGCCTGGCCGACTATACCAGCCCCGATTACAAGGGCCGCTATGGCGCGATCATCGGCCGCTTCGCCAATCGCATCAGGGACAATAGTTATCAGATCAACGGCGTTACCTATCGCGTTACCCGCGATGCCTATGTGTTGAACGAGGCCACCAACAACAAACCCTATGACGAGCGGGTCTGGTCGGCGGACACCAAGGATGGCGATGAGCCCCAACTGATCCTGTCCTTGATCGACCGCAACGGTTCCATGGGTTTTCCCGGTACCTTGCGGGTGCAGGTGACCTACACCTTGACCCGCAACAATGTGCTGCGCATCGCCTACCGGGCCCGCAGCGACAAGGACACTATCGTCAGCCTGACCAACCACGCCTATTTCAACATGGCCGGCGATAGCTCGGGCTCGGTGCTGGACCAGCTTTTGACCGTGAATGCCGATGCCATCACGGCGGGCGACGACAAGAATGTGCCCACGGGCGTGATGCGCAAGGTGGCGGGCACCGCTTTCGATTTTCGCGCCCCCACGCCGATCGGCGCGCATATCAACGACCCCGATCCTGCGATCCAGCTCGCCAAGGGCTTTGACCAGAATTATGCGATCAACGGCACACCGGGGAAAATGCGACTGGCGGCGCGGCTGGAAGACCCAAAATCAGGCCGGGTCTTGGAGGAATGGACGACGCAGCCGGGATTGCAAGTCTATAGCGCCAACTATGCGCCGCCCACCGTGGCGGCGGCCAAAGGCTATGGCATCCATAGTTCGGTGGCGCTGGAAGCCCAGGGCTTTCCCAACGCGCCGAATGTTCCAAGCTTTCCCAGCACCCTGCTGAAACAGGGCGATGCCTATAGCGAAACGACCGAGTATCGTTTCAGCGTGAAGCCCTAGTTTCCAGAAATACGAACGCGAGGATTTTGCCACCTGAGCAGGGTGAGCCGCGGCGCATCAGCGTGAGCATGTCCAGTGGGTAAGGAGCGGTTCGCCACAGGCGAACGAAATGGTCCGGTGGACCATTTCGAGCGACGAACGCCCGAAGCGTCAGCGGAGGGCTGTGCGGAAGGGCGCGCCTCGCTTCGCTCGGCTAGGGCAAGCTTTTCTAAGCTCGCTGGTGCTCGCTAAGAAAAGCTAAGCCAACGCCGCGAGCTTGAGCGAGCGGCCCGGCAGCAGGCGACCAAGGGGCTACCGCCCTCGCCCGCAAGCGGGCTCGAAGCGGGGAAGTTTTTCTAAGCTCGCTACGCTCGCTAAGAAAAACTAAGCCAAAGACCGCGTTAGCGCGTGCTAAGCGCCAGGCATTGCGCGTAGCTGCGCGCAAAGACCCGTTGCTGCGTCGCCGGGTCGAAGCCATTGTCGCCGGCATCCTGCATTGCCACGGCGCGGCAGAAATCGGTATTGGCGGGTTCGGCCGGCGCCACGGCTTCAGCTGGCGGCACCGATGCGGACCGGGGGGCGGGAGCAACCGCCTCCGGCTCCTCCGCCGAGCCCTTCAGCCCGGTATAGTTCAAGGCATGATCCCAATCGGCATCGCTGCAGCCCGCCAGCAGCAGGCAAAAGATCAGGGGGAAAGGTTTTTTCATCGGCCGCGAACATAGTGGGCCGCACGGGCTTTGCAAGCGCGCCTTTGCGTCAGCCCGCGCCCGCCAGCACTTCTTTGACCTTTGCCGCCAGCTGTTTGAGGCCAAAAGGCTTGGGCAGGAAATGAATATCTTCCGAACTCTGGTCGCTGCGGCGGAACGCCTCTTCGGCATAGCCGGACATGAAGATGACCGCCAGGTCAGGTTTCAACGCCTTGACATGCCGCACCATCGTGGGCCCGTCCATATTGGGCATCACCACATCGGTGATGACGAGGTCGATCTTGTTGGCGTCATTCTTCACGATCTCAAGCGCTTCTTCGCCGCCGCCGGCTTCCAGCACATTGTAGCCGCGCATACGCAGCGCCCGCGCCGCAAAGCTGCGTACCGCCTCTTCGTCTTCCACCAGCAGGATGGTGTCCTGGCCGGTGACGTCGCGCGCCACGGCGGGCGGCGTTTCCACCGCCGCGGCATCGGCGGCCTCGACTTTGCGGCGGGGCAGATAAATCTTGAAGGTGGTGCCTTTGCCCAGCTCGCTCTCGACATCGATGAAACCGCCCGACTGTTTGACGATGCCATAAACCGTCGCCAGCCCCAATCCGGTACCCTGGCCCACCGGCTTGGTGGTGAAAAAGGGATCGAAGATCTTGCTCTGGATTTCCTTGGACATGCCGGTGCCGGTATCGGACACATTGATGCGGACATAATCGCCCGCCGACATGATGGCGGTGCCCATGGTGGAAGCGGCGTTCAAGGTCTGGTTTGCGGTGCGAATGGTCACCGTGCCGCCCGATGGCATGGCATCGCGGGCATTGACCACCAGATTGATGATGGCGTTCTGCAATTGCGCTTCATCGGCGTGGACCGCCCAGAGATCGGGTTCGCGTTCCACCGTCAGGGTAATGCCTTCGCCCACCAATCGCCGCAGCATCTGCGCCAATTCGCCGACCACATCGCCCAGCGCCAGGACTTTCGGTTGCATGGTCTGCTTGCGGCTGAATGCCAGAAGTCCGCTTATCAGCGAGGCAGCGCGCAGGGCGTTCTGGTGCACTTCGTTGATTTCCTTGAAGGAAGGATCGCCCGCCTGGTGGCGCATCAAAAGAAATTCGCAATTGCCGATGATCACGGTGAGCAGATTGTTGAAGTCATGCGCCATCCCGCCCGCGAGCTGGCCAACACTTTGCATTTTTTGCGATTGCGCGAATTTGGTTTCCAGCGCCTTCTGCTCCGAGACATCGACCAGATAAAGCACCACTGTGCCATTCCCGCCGGTGGAGGACGGCATGGGTGCGGCGAACAGTTCGGCCATCCGGTCCTCGCCATTCTTCGTCTTGCTGGCGCGCACCTCTACCGCCTTGAGTCCCGTTTCGCCCTTGGCGACACTTCCGATCAACCGTGAAATCTGGGTCTGTTCAGCGCCCTCCGCGAGGCTGCTGAATTTCCGTCCTGTCAGCGTGTCCGTCACGCCGAAGAATTTGGCGAGCGCTGCATTGGCATTGCTGATGATGCCATCGCCATCGGTAAAGGCTACTCCGATCGGTGCGTCCCGGAACAAATCGCCGACATCCTGCGGTGTCGTTTGCACAAGGACAGGCGGGGGCGTCTCTGGTACCGCCTCTTTGGCTTTCTGGGACTCAGGCGCACGCTGCAACACCGGCTGGGGCGAGGTGCTGGCCGCCAGGCGCGGCGTAAACCACCAGGCGGTCTGCCTGTCGGGCAGCGGGCGAACCGCGGCCACAATTTCCAGGCCCGGCAAGACCACGAATGTTTCTTCCCGCGCACGTCCTTCGGCGGCATCGCGCGACAGCCGGTAAAGCACCGCGGCACTGGGCTCGCCGGCTATCGCCAGCTCGGGCGGCGGCGGGGACTCCTGTTCGCCCACACCCGCCATGCGCCGGTAGACGGGATTGCAATCCAGCACCGCCCCGTCTTCGCCGGTGACCGCCCAGGCGACATTGGCCTTGGCGGCGGCTTCGGCGACACGCAAGGCATCCTGGGTGGCGCGTCCAGCCCGCGGCCACATGGCGAACAGCAAAAGGATGGCGATCAGGGCGATCCCGCCCAGCAGGGCATGGCCCGCCAGACCCGCCACTTGCGGCGCGGCGATGGCCAGACCGGCGGCCAGCAAAGCCACGATGACGCAGCCCAGAGCGGCCCAGCGCCAAGGGCCGGCGGCGACGCCCAGGCCGGCGGAAGACATAGATTTAGTTAGGTTCATCCCGCCACAATACAAGATTCGGTTAACCAATCCTTTCCAGGGGTTAACAGACTGGATTTGCTGTTAAATTTTGTTCCGTAGGCGAACGCTGTTCAGCCCGTTTTGCGCGAAAAGTTAATGCGTTCGAATCAACCCTGGGGCGCAAGGGATTTTGTGACCTGAGCAGGGTGAGCCACGTCACGCGTAGCGTGTGAGCAGGTCCAGTGGACCTGCGAAAGTGGCGAACGCCGCGAGCTTAGGCGAGCGGCGCGGCCGCACCGCCCTCACCCGCGTGCCGCGGGTTCGAAGCGGGGCAAGCGTTTCTAATTCGCTTTGCTCATAAGAAAAGCTAGGCCAAAGAACTGCGCCCTAACCGGCGCGGGCGGGAAGTTTGCCCTGCAGCCGCAGCACGTAGCCGATGACCTGCGCCACAGCCTTGAAATGCTCCGGCGGCACCGGATCGTCGATCTCGATCGCGGCGTGCAGCGCGCGCGCCAAAGGCGGATTTTCCACCACCGGCACATCGTTTTCTTCGGCCACGGCGCGGATGCGCAGCGCCAGCGCGTCGACACCCTTGGCGACGCAGACCGGCGCCGCCATCTTGCCGCTCTCATATTTCAGCGCCACGGCATAGTGGGTGGGGTTCATGATCACCACGGTGGCCTTGGGCACCGCCGCCATCATGCGCTTGCGGGCGCGGTCATGACGCAACTGGCGGATCTTGGCCTTGATGGTGGGATCGCCTTCATTCTGGCGATATTCTTCCTTGATCTCCTGCTTGGACATCCGGTTGCGCGCCATGAAGCGCATGCGCTGCCAGAAATAATCCAGACCGCCGATCACCGCCAAGGCCGACAGCGCCGCCATCAGCACTTTGAACAACAGCCGCGACATGTCGTGCATCACCGCGATGGTCGACTGGTTGAGAATGGCTTCCAACCCGCCACGCTCCGGCCAAAGTTGGGTCCAGATCGCCATTCCCACCACCGCGATCTTGGCCAGGCCCTTGAGCAAATTCATCCAGCCTTCGGCGCCGAACAGGCGCTTGAAACCGGCCATGGGCGATATTTTGGAAAAATCCGGCGCGATCTTGTCGAAGGAAAGGCTGGGACGGCTTTGCAGCACATGGCCGGCAAGGCCGGCGGCGATCATCACCGCAAAAAAAGGTCCCAGCGCCAAGGCAAGCTGCGGCAAAAGAAGGCCAAGCATGGCGGTAAGTCCCGCACCGTCGACGCTCATGGCATCGGGCTGTTGCAGAAACAGGCTCAAGGTGCGGGCCAAACCCATGGCGGTATATTTGCCGAACATCGCCACCGCCAGGGTACCGCCGCCCAACAGGATAAAGGTGGTGACTTCCGGGGATTTGACGACGTCGCCATTCTCGCGCGCCTGCTCCAGCCTTTTTGCTGTGGGTTCTTCGGTCTGTTGCGATTTGTCCTGGTCTTCCGCCATGGCTTATTAATCGCCTACCGGTTCGCTGGCGTCATAGAAAGACCGCCATGGAGTTGGTGTAATAGGTCAGGAACACCGTCATCAAGGAGCCGATCAGGGCCAGCATGATCACGAAACCGCACATGATATTGAGCGGCACCGCGACAAAGAAAATCTGCAATTGCGGCATCAGCCGCGCCAGAACGCCCAGCCCGGCATAGACCGCAAAGCCGAAGACCAGGAACGGCGCCGCCAATTGGAATCCCAAGGCGAAGGAAGACGAGGTGAGCTGGATCACCAGCTGCGCCATGTCTCCCACCGGCAAATGGCCGCCGGGCGGCAGCATGCGATAGCTGCCGGCGATGGCGCCGATCGCCAGATGATGCAGGTTGGTGAGGAAAATCAGGGTGGTGCCTAACAACATCATGAAATTGCCCACCACCGCGCCTTGGGTGTTCTGGGTGGGATCAAGCGTCTGGGCATAGGCCAGGCCGGTCTGGGTGGCGATCAGATAACCCGCCACTTGCAGCGCGCTCATGATGATGCGCGCCATGGCGCCCACCAGCACACCGGCGGTGACTTCCTGCGCGATCATGATGGTCAGCGCCACGCTGCTTTCCGGCGAGACGGCGGGATAATTGCCTTGAACTTGCGGGGTCAGGGCGAAGGCGATGGCCAGCGCCAGCACCAGGCGCACCCGGCTGGGCACGCCCATTTCGCCGATTGCCGGCAACAGCATCACCATCGCGCCCACCCGGCTGAAGACCAAAAGGTAGGTCAGGACAATGCCGGACAGCGCGGGGAGATGGATGGTCATCTAATCAATAAGCTGCGATGCGTCCGGCGATATCGGTCATCAATCCGCTCATCGCGGCGCCCGCAAAGGGCAAAGCCAGCAACAGGACCAGAAAGATGGCGACGATCTTGGGCACAAAGACCAAGGTCTGTTCCTGAATCTGGGTGACGGCCTGCAAGAGCCCGATGCCCAAACCCACTACCAGGGCGGTGAGCATGGAGGGGGCGATGATTTCCAGCAGCACGAGGATGGCGCTGCGGGCGAAGTCGATGGTGGAAGCGGGATCCATAATATTCTCTATGTAAATTAGATTGGCATATTCATGATGGACTGGTAGGCGGCGACGACCTTGTCGCGGACCGCCACCACCGTATCCAAGGTGAGCTCGGCGGCATTCACCGACTGGACGACATCGACCAGATTGGCCTTGCCCTGCACCTGCTGGCTGGCGGCATGCTCGCCCTGGCGCATGGTGTTGATGGAATCCTTGATCGCCCCCGACAGGAAGTCGGAGAAATTTCCGCCCGGCACATTGGCGGGCGTGATGCCGGGGGACGCGGCGGTGGTGCCCATCTGGGCGGCGGCGCGGTAGGCAGCGGCTGCGGCGGCGGGAATGGCCATTTAGAGTCCCTTCCTTATTTGTTCAAAAGATCAACTGTCTTGGCCAGCATCTGCTTGGTCGATTCCATCACCGACAGATCGGCTTCGTAGGAACGCTGGGCTTCGCGCATGTCCATGATTTCCACCAGGCTGTCGACATTGGGCAGCTTCACATAACCCTGTTTGTCGGCATTGGGATTGCCGGGATCGTACTGGCTGCGGAAATCGCTCTTGTCCGGAATGGGTTTGCCGGCGGCGACCAGGGTGGCATCCAGCTCGCGGTCGAAATCGGGCTTGATGGTCGCGATCTTGCGGCGATAGGGATCGGCGCCCTTGATCGGCGAGGTCGAACTGGCGTTGGCGATATTTTCCGCAATGGTCTTCATGCGGTCGGTCTGGGCGCGCATGCCCGAGGCCGCAACCGCCATGGATTTTGAAAAGTCCATCTGTTTCTCCTGTTTCTAAAAAACCAAAATCAGCGGCCGATCGCCGTCTTCATCATGGTCATGGCCTTGGCATAAAGATTGGCGGCGGCGTGGAATTGGGCCTGGGTGTCCGACACCTTGATCATCTCCACTTCCAGCGCCACGGCATTGCCGTTGGGGTTGAATTCCTGGTCGGGGGTTTCGTGATCCTCGAACTTGCCGGAACGCGTGGTGCTGAGCGCTATGTGACGCGCATTGGTGGTCATCATGGTGGTACCGGATCGGCCGGACCCGTTCAGTATTTGATCGAAATCCAGCGGCTTCAAATCGCGCGCGACATATTTCGGCGTATCGGCGTTGGCGACGTTCTGAGACAGGATGTCCTGGCGCTGATTGAGCCAGGTCATGCGCTGTTTCAGCATCGAGAACAGCGGCAAATCTGTGATCTCCATGGCGGTAACCTTTTGTTAGCCCTGAATTCGAGGCGAGCCTGCGCCCGCCATGCTTAAGCGCGGCTTAACACCGCGCAATTTTTGCCGGGCACAATCTGCCCCGCCTTAACCCGCGATTAAGGTTGATCGCCGTTAATCGTGGCATGACATTCATCGATCTCCTGCGCTATTTCGGCGCCCTGCTCCTGGTGCTGGCGATGGTCGGCGGCGCCGGCCTGCTGGCGCGCCGCTTTGGCGTGCCGGGCGTCACCAAAGCTGTCGGCCTCAAGCGGCTCGCCGTGGTGGAGACCCTGCTGATCGGGCCGCGCCAGCGTTTGCTGATCCTGCGCCGCGACAATGTCGAGCATCTGGTTCTGACCGGGCCCGACGGCGTATCGGTGATTGAAAATAATATCGCCGCCAAGCCCGCGAGCGCACCGTGACCTTGCTCAAACGCCTGATCCCTTTTCTTCTGCTGCTGGCGATTGTCGTGCCCCATGCCGCTTTCGCCGCCACCCTGCCCATGACGCAGCCCAATGCGCCCGCCGCCGCGGCGGCAGCGGCGACAGCCGCCAATGGCGGGCTTAGCATCGACTTGAACGGCAGCGGTCTTTTCACCGACCGCATGCTGCAGATCGTGGCGCTGATCACGGTTCTGTCCATCGCGCCCTCGATCATCATCATGATGACCAGCTTTGTGCGTATCGTGGTGGTCTTGTCTCTGCTGCGCACCGCTCTGGGCCTGCAACAGTCGCCGCCCAACAGCGTGATCGTGTCGCTGGCCATGTTCCTGACCTTGTTTGTGATGAGCCCAACCCTGACCGACGCCTATAATCAGGGCATCAAGCCGATGATGAACAACACCGTCACCACCGAGCAGGGCTTCACCCAGGCCTTGGTGCCGATGAAGAAATTCATGCTGGCGCATGTGCGCGATACCGACCTCAAGCTGTTCTCGGACATGGCTAAGCAGAAGCCCACCAGCGATCCCGCCCAGGTGGCCGTCACCACCCTGGCGCCTGCCTTCATGCTGTCGGAGCTCAAGCGCGCCTTTGAGATCGGATTCTTGATCTTCGTGCCCTTCTTGATCATCGATATGGCGGTGGCCTCGATCCTGATGAGCATGGGTATGATGATGCTGCCACCGGTGATCATCTCCCTGCCCTTCAAGCTGATCTTCTTTGTCCTGGTGGATGGCTGGCGGCTGATCGCCGGCTCGCTGGTGCAAAGTTATATGCACTCGCCTCCTCCCACCTGATGCTCCCTTGACGCCTTGCCGGCCGCGATGGACAGTCGCGCTCAAAATGGGAGGCGGGCATGGGGTCTTTCAAAGCCTTTGGATTGGTCTTGGCTTGCCTGCCGCTTCTGGCCGCCAGCAGCGGCCATGCCGCCGATCCCAAAATCGCGCAAGGCGATGCCGCCAGTTGCGCTAAATTGTCAGGCCAAAGCGTCGCCGCCGATACCGTGATCCAAAGCGCCGAATTTCTGCCCCAAGGCGGCACCATCGGCACCACCACAATCAGCGTGCCCTTCTGCCGCGCTATCGGCGTCGCCACCCCGACCAGCGATTCCCATATCGGTTTTGAAGTCTGGCTGCCGCCGGTTGCCGGCTGGAACGGCAAATTCCAGGGTATCGGTTCCGGCGGCTCCGCCGGTGCCATCTCCGTTCCCCAAATGGCGGGCGCGCTGAATGCCGGTTACGCCACCATGTCCACCGACAATGGCCACCGCACCGACACCAGCCAAAAGAATGGTGGCAGTGAACAGACTTGGGCGCTGGGCCATCCTGAAAAGATGGTGGATTTCGCGTACCGCGCCCTGCACCTCTCCACCGTCGCCGCCAAGCAGGTGGTGAAGAATTTCTACGGCCGTTCCAGCCTCAGGTCTTATTTCGTGGCCTGTTCCCAAGGCGGCCATCATGCCTTGATGGAAGCCTCGCGCTATCCCGCCGATTATGACGGCATGGTCGCGGGCGCGCCGGCCTGGCACTGGGTGAACCAGATGGTCAACGCCACCTGGAACAGCGTGGCGCCACTAAAAGACCCCAGTGCCCTGACCGAAAAAAGCGCCGCAATTCTCAATCAGGCCGTGGTCAAGGCCTGCGACAAGCTTGATGGCGTGGAAGATGGCCTGATCTCCGATCCCCGCCGTTGCCAATTCGATCCCGCGACACTGCTTTGCAAGGCCGATGCACAAGATTGCCTCACCCAGGTTCAGATCGACGCGGCAAACCGCATCTATCAGGGCGCCCACAAACCCGACGGCACCGTCATCTTTCAGGGCTTCCCGCGCGGCAGCGAACGGGATTGGTGGCGCATGTTCGCAGGCGAGACGCCCGGCGGATCGAGCTGGCACTTTTGGCGCTATTCGGTGTTCCAGGATCTCAATTTCCAGAACGTCAATTTTGATTTCGACCGCGACACCGATCGCGGCCTCAATGCAAAACATGCCGGCATGACGGTGGCGGAAATCTACAATGTGAAACCGGATCTTTCGGCCTATCGCGCCCGGGGCGGCAAGATCATCATCTATCATGGCTGGGCCGACAATCAGGTGACGCCCTTCGCCACCCTGGATCTCTATTCCCGCATCACCGCGCGCGAAGGCCAAGCCGGCACCGACAGCTTCCTGCGCCTGTTCATGATGCCGGGCCTGGGTCACTGCCAGGGCGGGCCGGGCCCCGGCAATATCGGCGGCGCCTCGCCCGCCCTCAGCCACGATCCCGAGCATGATGTGGTGGCGGCGCTGGACCAATGGGTGCTACGGCGCAAGCCGCCCGGCATGTTGATCGCCACGCATCTGGATCAAGACAAAAAGCCCGATCTCACCCGGCCGCTTTGCGCTTTTCCGCGCGAAGCACGTTACACGGGAAGCGGCGACATAAGGGACGCCAAAAACTTCCGCTGCATCGCCCCTCAGAATTGAGAGATGCCGCCTGCCCCCTGCTTGACGCTGCGCCAGGCCTGGCCAACAGTCGCCGCGCAAGACGGGGATGGTCATGCGGCATCTCAAGACATTCCTCTGCCTTACGTCCCTGTTGGCAGGCCTGAATATCAGTGCCGCAAAACCGGGCACCGGCGATGGTGCCGGTTGCAGCGCCTTGGCGGGACGCACCATCGCGCCCCATACGGTGATCGAGAGCGCCGAATTTCTGCCGGAAGGGGGCACGGTCGGCACTACCGAGATCAGCGTTGCTTTTTGCCGCGTGACCGGTGTTGCCACGCCCACCAGCGACTCCCATATCGGCTTTGAAGTCTGGCTGCCACCCGTATCGGGATGGAATGGCAATTTTCGCGGCGAAGGCTCAGGCGGCAGCGCCGGCGCGATATCGCCCAGCGCCATGCGTGAGGCGCTCCTGGCCGGCTACGCTACCATGTCGACCGACAATGGCCATCTCACCGATCCCAAGGACCCCCTGGGCGGCAGCGGCCAGGGCTGGGCCTATAAGCATCCGGAGAGAATGATCGATTGGGGCTGGCGGGCGCTGCATCTCTCCACCTTCGCCGCAAAGAAAATCGTCGCGACTTTTTATGGCAGGCCCGCGGGCAAGAATTACTTCATCGCCTGTTCGGCGGGCGGCCATCACGCGCTGATGGAAGCCACCCGTTTCCCCCAGGATTATGACGGCTTTGTCGCGGGCGCCGCACCTTGGAAATGGACGGCGCTGATGTTCGGCCATACCTGGAACAGCATTCCGGCCCTGAAAGACCCCGGCGCCATCACCGCCGAAAGCGCTGCGATCCTCAATCGCCGCATGGTGGCGGCCTGCGACAAGCTTGATGGATTGGAAGACGGCGTCATCGCCGATCCACGGCGCTGCACTGTCGACCCGGTCCAATTCCAGTGCAACGATACCGTCAAGAGCGAATGCCTGACTGCGGTACAGGTCGCAGCGGCGCGCCATATCTATGCCGGCGCCACCAAATCCGACGGCACCCGATTGATGCCCGGCCAGGTGCGCGGCAGTGAGGCGGGATGGCTGGCGCAGAATGGCGGCAAGACGCCGGGCGGCAGCAGCGCAGAATTCTGGAAGCTGACGGCGTTTCAGGATCCAAATTTCCAGAATGTAAATTTCGATTTCGACAAGGACAGCGAGCGGGCATTGAAGACCAAAGTGTCCAATTCCACCTTGGCCGAGGTCTACGACCAGAAGGTGAATTTCGACCGATTCCGGGCGCGGGGCGGAAAATTCATCTTCTTTCAGGGCTGGGCCGATTCCGTGATCACCCCGATGATGGATGTCGATTTCTATGCGCGTGTCGTCGCCCGCTATGGCCAGACCAAGACGGATGATTTCTTTCGTTTCTTCCTGTTGCCCGGCATGGGCCATTGCAGCGGCGGTCCCGGATTTTCCCATATCGGCGGCGCCACCGGCGTGCCGGTCAGGGACGATCCCGATCATGATATGGTGAAAGCGCTGGATCAGTGGGTGACGAAAAATCAGGCACCCTCCTTGTTCATTGGCGCGCATGTCAGCGATGAAAAAGTCGTGACCGCCACGCGCCCCATCTGCCGTTATCCTCTGGAGGCGCGATATACCGGTCGCGGAGACAGCAAACGGGCTGAAAATTTCACCTGCCGCGTCTCCAAACCGATGTGACCAGTGCAAAGCGCGACCTTTTGCCAGGCTTGAAAAGGGAACAAAGCACTCTATCTCCCCGCCATGATGATTTATGGCCGCCCCATCCGGAATCCCCGCTTTCTGCTGGTCAGCGCCCTGTTGGCGGCCAGCCTGATGCTTCCCCTGCTCGGGGCAATGGCCTAGCGATTTTGCAAGAATTAGGCGCTAGAATTCCCTCATGGCGCACGACCACACCTTGTCTCATCATGGGCACGGGCATTCGCACGGCCATGGGCATGATCATAGCCATAAGTCGGGCCCCCATGATCATGGCATCTGGACCCGCGATCACGTCTTTCTAGGCCACAGCCATTCCAGCGCCGAGACCCGCGCCAAATGGGCCGCCATCGTCACCGCCATCTTCATGGTGGTGGAGATCGTCTGCGGCCTGGCCTATCACTCCATGGCACTGCTGGCCGATGGCGCCCATATGGCGACCCATGTCGGAGCGCTGGGCCTGGCGGCGGGCGCCTATTGGCTGGCACGGCGCCATAGCGGCAGCGGCCGCTTCACCTTCGGATCGGGAAAGTTCGGCGATCTGGCGGCCTTTGCCAGCGCCATCATCCTGGGACTGACGGCGATAGCCGTAGCGGTGGAATCGGTGCAGCGCATTATCTCGCCGGCAACGGTGCAGTATGGCGACGCGCTGCTGATCGCCTGTATCGGCCTCGCGGTCAATCTGATCAGCGCCGTTATCCTGAAGGATGGACATGATCATGCCCATGGCCATTCCCATGACAATAATATGCGCGCCGCCTATGTGCATGTGCTGGCCGATGCCGCCACCAGTGTGCTGGCGATTGTCGCCCTGGCCGCCGGCTATTATTTCGGCCTTGGCCTTTTGGACCCTCTATGCGGCCTGGTGGGGGCGCTTGTCATCGCCTCCTGGTCCTATGGCTTGATCCGCGACAGCGCCATGGTGCTGCTGGATGCCGATGCCGATCCGCAGCAGTCCGACGAAATCCGCAACTTCCTGCAAGCCGAACTCAAGGCCCGCATTCCCGACCTGCATCTGTGGCGCCTGGGCCCCGGCCATCGCGGCTTGATCGTGTCGCTGATTTCACCCGATGCGATCAGCGCCGAGGCGGTCAAGGCCACTTTGCGCACCCGCTATCCCGATCTTTCCCATGTCACTGTCGAGGTCGCGGTCTGCGCCGATTGCACATGAGATTTTGGAAACGTAAGAAGCAGCAGGTTGAACAAGCGGTGGATGATGTGGCCAGCACGGCCACCGATCTGGCCGAGAAAAGCATGGTGATCGGTCCCACCGGTGTGCTGCTTCTGCTGGGCGCGGCTGCGGTGGGCGCGGCCGCCACCTATTACGTCACCCAAAAGCGCAAGGCGGCCAAAAAAGCCGCGGATTAAGGGTCTTTGCGCTTGGCGGCATAGAGCCAGGACAGGGTCGCCGCCAACAGGGCGATGGCAACGATACTGGTGAGGCCTAAAGCGCCGGACGCGATCAGCCGCAGCACGGTTACGGGCGGAGGCGGCAAGGGGTCCTGTCCGGGCAGCGGCGCGGCAGGCGTCGGCCCGGCGGCAATCCGGACCAGCACGATCCTCAAGACTATCAAAGGCAGTTGGGTGAGCAGGAGAGACCGCATCAACAGCCAGAAATTTCCTTGCGCCATCCGGAAACCGGAATCCAGGCGCTGTTCCGCGCTGGCGGCGGGCACGCCAATGGCGATAGCGGGAAAGATCAGCGCAATCTGCACGGCCAGGACAACCGCGCCGATGGTGATCAGCGCTTCCGAGAGATAGCGCACAAAGGCCACCGACGCCATCAGCAGGCAAAAGTCTCGCGCCGCCATCACGCTCAACAGCAAAGCGGCCAGCCACAGGAAAAACTTCCGCACCTCGGCGGGCGCCATGCGGGTTTGGTTGAGCAGAATAAGACGATGAATTCCGACCGCCAGTGGCGCGATCAAGGCCGACCAGAACAGCACCGCCGCAATCTGGGCACCCAAATAGGCACTGAGGGTCGCCAGCTTGAAATCCTCAAACTTGGGAACGGTCAACACGGTCTTGATCGGCGCGACGCCCAAAGCCGCCACACCGAAGGCCGCGCTCAAAATCAGACTGGCAATGAACAGCAACGGCAGGGCGCGAAATCCGTCACCCAAACTGCGCCAGGCGCGCTTGGCGATTTCGCGTGCCGTTGCCGGCCCTTCAAAACGGATCACCAGCTCCTCCCTATTTTTCCAAACTTAAGCGACGGCCCAAAAACAAAAAAGCCGCCCGGTGGGGCGGCCTTTGATGCCAATCGCCCTCCCCTTTGCGCGAAGCGCATAAAGGGGAGGTGCCCGTAGCTGGCTCTCGAGCCAGCGAAGGGCGGAGGGGTTACCTCGGAAGAAGCCCTTCGCGCTGCAGGCGCTTGCGCTGCAGCTTGCGATAGCGGCGCACGGCTTCGGCGCGCTCCCGGGCCCGCTTCTCGCTGGGCTTCTCATAGGCGCCGCGCAGCTTCATCTCCCGGAAAATGCCTTCGCGTTGCATCTTCTTCTTCAGCGCCTTGAGGGCCTGGTCGATGTTGTTGTCGCGGACGATGATCTGCAAAGCCAAAGCTCCTGGGCCGAAATTTAAGAGGCGCGGGTGATAGCAGACCGCTTTTTGCCTGTCTACCTATGGAAATTAACCGGTTTCGGGCTTGGCCGGGTCCGTCCACAAGGCCATATTTCCCGCCATGGCAATTTTGAAAATCGCCCGCATGGGCCATCCCGTCCTGGCCACCCCGGCTGCAGCGGTTTCCGACCCCAAAAGCCCGGAAATCCGCCGTCTGGTCAATGACATGGTGGAAACCATGCTGGACGCCAACGGGGCCGGATTGGCTGCCCCCCAGGTCCATGTTCCCTTGCGGCTGGTGGTGTTCCAGGCTCCCGACGGGCGCGCCGACCCCGGCCTGGCCGATGCGGAGCGGTTCGACCACACCGCCCCCCTGACCGTGCTGATCAACCCCGAAATCGAGGTGCTGGACCCAGCTTTGGAGGGAGGCTGGGAAGGTTGTCTGTCAGTGCCCGGCTTGCGGGGCTGGGTCGAACGTCCCTTCCATATCCGCTACCGGGGTTTGGGCATCAATGGCGAAACCATCGAGCGGGTGGCGCGCGGCTTTCATGCCCGGGTGGTGCAGCATGAATGCGATCATCTGGATGGCCGGCTCTATACCTCGCGGATGAGCGATCTATCGCGGCTGATTTTTGAATCCGAAATCCGTCACTTCCAGGTGGCGTCATGACCGATGGACCCAAAAAACCGCGCAAGAAGGCCGCGCCGAAGGCGGAAGCACGCGCGGATGCGTCAGCAGACGCGCAAACAAAAAAGCCGAACGCGTCAGCGGACGCGCAAACAGCGGCGGCAGGCAAAGACAAACGCGACGATCAGGAGCTGCGCGTGGCGGTTCTGGCCGCCGCCCTGCCCCACGCCGCTTTTGACGGCTTCACCGACGCCATGTTGCAGCAGGCCGGCGCGGAAGCCGGCGTCTCCAAAGCCGAGTTGGGGCGGCTGTTTGAGAATGGCGCCATCAGCCTGATCGAATTCTATTCCAGCTGGGCCGATGCCGAGATGGAAAAGCGGCTAGGGGCGATGGACCTCAAGGCGATGAAGATTCGCGACCGCATCGCGGCCGCGGTGAAAGCCAGGCTTGCCATCCTCAAGCCGCACAAGGAGGCGGCGCGGCGCGCCGCGGCGATGCTGTCTCTGCCCATGCATGCGGGCCTTGGCGCCAAGCTGATGTACCGCACGGTGGATTCCATGTGGCGCGCGAGCGGCGACACCTCCACCGATTTCAATTTCTACACCAAGCGCGGAATTCTCGCCGGTGTGTATGGTTCCACCGCCATGCGCTGGTTCAATGACACCAGCGCGGACGAAAAACCCACCGACGATTTTCTCGCGGCCCGCATCGACAATGTGATGCAGTTCGAGAAGTTCAAGGCCAAGGCCAAGGAGGCTTTGTCGAACTTTCCGGCCTTTGCCGACTGGGGAAAACCGCGCGGAACGAAATAGCGCAAACTCAATCTTTTCATTCCCGCGTAAGCGGGAATCCATTTCACCGCCCGCACCCATTCCGACCATGGATGCCCGCTTTCGCGGGCATGACAGGAAGGTTACAGCAATTCCGCGATCTGCACCGCGTTAAGCGCCGCGCCCTTCAAGAGCTGATCGGCCGCGACAAACATGCTGATCGATCTGCCGGACGGGTCCGACAGGTCCTTCCGGATGCGACCCGCCAGCACATCGCCCTGGCCGCTGGCATCCCTGGGCATGGGGAAATAATTGTTGGCCCAATCGTCCACCAGCTTGACGCCGGGCGCCTTGGCCAGCAGCGCCTTGACCTGTTCTGGCGTGATCGGCCGCTCGCACTCAAAGGTCATCGACACCGAATGGGCGCGCAGCACCGGCACGCGTATGCAGGTGGCGCTGATCGCGATCTTATCGTCCTCGAAGATCTTCCTGCTCTCCTTTATCACCTTGGTCTCTTCATCGTTATAGCCGGTGGCCATGTCGATGGCGGTGTTATGGCTGAAGACGTTGAAGGCATAGGGATACTTGACCACCTTGGGCGGATAGTCCTTGCCGTCCAGATAGGCGCGAGTGGAAAGCTCGAGTTCTTCCATCAAGGCCGCGCCGCCGCCCGACGCCGCCTGATAGGTGGAGACGATCAGCCGCTTGACCGGATTGACCTGGTGTACCGGCCATAACGGCACAAGGGTGGTGATCGCCGAGCAATTGGGATTGGCGATGATGCCCTTGTGATCGGCAATACGCCTGGCATTGATTTCCGGGATCACCAGGGGAATGGCGGGATCGGCGCGGAAGGCGCTGGAATTGTCCACCACCACGGCGCCGGCTTTCACTGCGATGGGCGCATATTGCTTGGAGATGGCGCTGCCGGCCGAAAACAAGGCAATGTCTACGCCATCAAAAGCCTTTTCGGTCAGCTCTTCGATGACCAATTCCCGGCCGCGAAAAGTCTGGGTCTTGCCCGCCGACCGGGCCGAGGCCAACAGCTTGAGGGAGGCCAATGGAAGGCCGCGGCTTTCCAAACAGCCGACAAATTCCCGGCCGACGGCGCCGGTGGCACCGACAATGGCGACATTCTTGTTCTTCATCTCTGACTCCACAAAATCAAAAAGCCCCGTCCGGTTTGGAGCGGGGCTTGGATGTTCGGCTTGGCTTGTTTCTTAAGCGCGCGCGATCCCAGCCCCACATCCGGTGGGGGTCTTGGTCTTCTTGCTGCGCTTGGTCTTCAGGATCACGGTATCGCTTTGAGTTCGCTGTCCATCGCCGCCAGCTTTTCCGGCGTCACGACGTCGGGCAAATACTGCACAACATCCGGCAGGGTCAAGTCCAAGCCTTGGTCTATCTGCGGGTGATTGACCACCTCGGGGAAGTATTTTTCAAAGATCGCCTTGGTCTGGGGATTGTTGAGGAGTTCGCCCAGCTTGCTGGTTTTGATGGAATATTTGGCCGCCACCTCGCTTTGGGCCGTGGCCTCCTGACCCCAGGCCGGTACCGCAATCAGCAAGGCAAGGCTGATCAGTGCGTGCTTCATGGCTGTTTCCCTTAGCTGCGCGGCTTGAGGCGGGTCACATGCCCCATCTTGCGCCCCGGACGGCTTTCCGACTTGCCATAGAGATGCAAGGCTCCGCTGGAGGCCAGAGCCTGCCAGGCGTCAGCCTCGGCACCGATGATATTCTCCATCACCGCGTCGGCGTGGCGGCTGGGATCACCCAAGGGCCAGCCCGCCACGGCGCGGATATGCTGCTCGAACTGTGAACATTGACAAGCCTCGAGGGTCCAATGGCCGGTGTTATGCACCCGGGGCGCGATCTCATTGACCAGCAATTCGCCATTCGCGCCGACGAAGAGTTCCACCGCAAAGACCCCGGCATAGTCCAGCGCGTCGCCGATCGCCTTGGCGATGAGCTTGGCATTCTCAATCTGCTTGGCACTGAGGCGGGACGGCACGGTGGAGCGGCGCAGGATGTGGTTCTCGTGCTCATTCTCCGGCGGATCGTAAGCGGCAAAACCGCCATCGCCGCTGCGCGCCGCCACCACCGATGCCTCATAGGAAAAATCCACAAAGCCTTCCAGAATGGCCGGCGCACCCTTGAAGCTTTCAAACGCCTTGGCGGCGTCCTCAGCGCTGGTCACTTTCGCCTGGCCCTTGCCGTCATAGCCAAAGCGGCGGGTTTTCAGGATTGCCTTGCCGTTCAGCTTTCCAAAGGCCTCACGCGCCTGCTGGGCCGAAGACACTTCAAAGAAGGGAGCGGTTTTCAATCCCAGCTTTTCGACAAAGGTTTTTTCGGTCAGCCGGTCTTGGGTCATGGCCAAGGCATGCGCGCCAGGGCGCACCACCACATGCTCGGCCAGATGGGCGATGGCATGGGCCGGGAGGTTTTCAAACTCGAAGGTCACCACATCGCAGGCATCGCCGAGGGCGGCCAGCATGTTGAGATCGTCATACGGTGCGACCAGAGACTGCTGCGTGACCTGGAAGGCGGGTGCATCCGGCGCATCGTTGTAGATGCAGCTTTTCAGCCCCAGCCGTGCCGCGGCAAGCGCCAGCATGCGGCCCAACTGTCCGCCGCCGACAATGCCAATGGTGCCGCCGGGAGCAACCGGCGTGTTACGGCTTTTCATTTTGGGCTTTTGGCGACCGAGCGGGTCTGTTTGTCGCGCCAGGCATCCAGCCGCCTTTTTATCCCCAGATCCGAAAGGCCCAGGATGGCGGCGGCGTGCAGACCGGCATTCTTGGCGCCCGCCTCGCCGATGGCAAAGGTGGCCACCGGCACGCCGCCCGGCATCTGGGCGATGGACAAAAGCGAATCCAGGCCCTTCAGGGCGCGGCTCTGCACCGGCACCCCCAACACCGGCAAACTGGTCATGGACGCCACCATGCCCGGCAGGTGCGCCGCCCCGCCTGCGCCGGCGATAATCACCTTCAGGCCGCGTTCCTCGGCCTCCTTGGCATAGAGTGCCATGCGATCGGGGGTGCGATGGGCGGAGACGATTCGGGTCTCATGGCTGATCTTGAGGGCATCCAGCATATGGGCGCACGCCTGCATGGTCGTCCAGTCGGACTGACTGCCCATGATGATTCCAACCACCGGTCTGGAAGCTTTGCTTCGATGCGCCATGCCGGCCCCTTTTTCGAAGCGGCGCAGTATAGGCACCAAAAAGCCCAAGGAAAGAGCAGTCTTAGCCGGCGTTAACCATTTGTTGGGGGTCGTCAATCCATTGTTAAGCACCGGAAAGCTAGTTTTCCGGGGCCAAGAATTGGCGCCCCGCCTCAAGCAGCGAAGCGGTGGCGATGGAAGAAGTCTATGAAAGTAGAACGCAACACCCCTTTACGCGCGACCCGCTCGGTGGCCCAGGCCGCCTATGCCCGCCGGGTCGAAGGCACCGCCAGCGCCAGCCTGGAAGGGGTGGCCCCCGCAGCTTCGGTGCTGGGAATCCCCGAATCCGAATTCACGCCCAAGGTGCGCGACGCCATCATGGGATTGATGAGCGAAGTCGACACTTTGCGCCGTGAGCTCAGCCAGACCCGCGCCCGCCTGGATGAAGTGGAAAAGACCGCCGACCAGGATGGCATGCTGCCCTTGCTCAACCGCCGCGCCTTTGTGCGCGAGTTGACGCGCTATATTTCCTTCACCGACCGCTACAACACGCCCGCCTCGCTGATCTATTTCGACCTCAATCATTTGAAAAAGACCAACGACACGTTCGGCCATGCCGCGGGGGATGCGGTGCTGGCGCATTTCACCCAAGTGCTCACCGCCCATGTGCGCGAGAGCGATTGCGTGGGCCGGCTGGGCGGCGACGAATTCGGCGTGCTGCTGAGCCATGCCAATCAGGAACAGGCGCAGAAGAAAGCCGACTCCCTGGCCAAGGCGCTGGAAGCTTCGCCCACCAAATGGAACGGCAATATCATTCCCGTCAGCTTCGCCTATGGCGCGTTTGAATTAAAATCCGGCGATAATCCCGATATCGCCATGGCCCGCGCCGACCAGGCGATGTATGAGCAGAAGCGAGCGTCCCGGAACGCTGCGGAATAAATGGCTGACCGCATTCGGGTGATCGTCATCCTTTTCGGAGCGATCATTGTTGGATGGCGGCTTACCTGCCACAAAGAGCTATCCTGCCTGTCGACAAGGACGCGTCGGTTTGGGATAGCGTGTCAGCACTCAATAAAAATCAGAAACCGATCAAGGTTCTGCGCACCGGCACAAAAACTCCGATTTATCGCTGCATCGATAGCAAATCATACTTTGTGTACGAGATACGCCTTGCCGATGGCCGGAAGGGCTATGTCGATTCCAGCAGTGGAAGACCCGAAGTAAGGTTGGCCTTTCTGCCGCCCTACTCCGATCCCGTCGTATGGAATTGTCCCTGACAAAAGGAAAGGGCCGGATCTTTCAATCCGGCCCTGTTTCCGCTGCCTCGGCGCGAGGATTTTTGGCCGATGAGCAGGAGGCCGCGCGGAGCGTACCCAGCGTACGTGAGCACGGCCGACGCACTCAGCGGCCAAAAAGACCGCGCCCCTAGGCCATAGCGCGCTTGAGGTTTTCGTCGACCTTGTCGAGGAAGCCTTCGGTGGTCAGCCACTTCTGATCGGGGCCGACCAGCAGCGCCAGGTCCTTGGTCATGAAGCCCTGCTCGACGGTGTCGACACAGACTTTTTCCATGGTCGAAGCGAACTTGGCCAGTCTGTCATTGCCGTCCAGCTTGGCGCGATGCGACAGGCCGCGGGTCCAGGCAAAGATCGAGGCGATGGAATTGGTCGAGGTCGATTTGCCCTTCTGATGCTCGCGGTAATGGCGGGTCACGGTGCCGTGCGCGGCTTCGGCTTCCACCGTCTTGCCGTCGGGAGTGAACAGCACGCTGGTCATCAGGCCCAATGAACCAAAGCCCTGCGCCACCGTGTCGGACTGCACGTCGCCGTCGTAATTCTTGCAAGCCCAGACATAGCCGCCGCTCCACTTGAGCGCTGATGCCACCATGTCGTCGATCAGCCGGTGCTCATAGACAATTCCCGCTGCCTTGAACTTGGCGGCGAATTCGCTGTCATAGATTTCCTGGAACAGGTCCTTGAAGCGGCCGTCATAGGCTTTGAGGATGGTGTTCTTGGTCGACAGATAGACCGGATATTTGCGCGCCAAGCCGTAATTCAGCGAGGCGCGGGCGAATTCCTTGATCGACTCGTCCAGATTGTACATCGCCATGGCGACACCGCCGCCCGGCGCCTTGAACACTTCGTGTTCGATGGTCTTGCCGTCTTCGCCCACGAATTTGATGGTCAGGGTGCCTTTGCCCGGGAAAACAAAATCGGTGGCGCGATACTGATCGCCAAAGGCATGACGGCCGACCACGATGGGCTGGGTCCAGCCGGGCACCAGCCGCGGCACATTCTTGCAGATGATAGGCTCGCGGAAGATCACCCCGCCCAGGATGTTGCGGATGGTGCCATTGGGCGACTTCCACATTTTCTTGAGCTTGAATTCCTCCACCCGCGCCTCGTCGGGGGTGATGGTGGCGCATTTCACGCCCACGCCATATTTCTTGATCGCCTCGGCGGCCTCGACCGTGACCTTGTCGTCGGTGGCATCGCGATGCTCGATGGAAAGGTCGTAATAATGCAGGTCCACATCCAGATAGGGCAGGACCAGCTTCTTCTTGATCAGGTCCCAGATGATGCGGGTCATCTCGTCCCCGTCCAGCTCGACGACCGGATTTGCGACCTTGATCTTTTCCATGGAGGCTTCTTTCCTTGAAGTGGGCTCGAAAATTGGGGCGGGAGGGGCTATAGCGTGCCCCGTTTAGCCCGCCCATAAAGGCCCGTCAAAGCGCCAAATGACCGCCCCCGCCGTGATCCTGTCCCATCCCCAAATGGGGGAAAATGTCGGGGCCGCCGCCCGGGCGATGAAGAATTTCGGCCTGTCGGAACTGATCCTGATCGCCCCCAAATTCGAATGGCCCAATGACCGGGCACAGGTCCTGGCCAGCGGCTCGGCCGACATATTGGAGAATACCAAACTCTATCCCACCGCCACCGAGGCGCTTGAGCCTTTCAATCTGGTACTGGCTACCACCGCGCGCGACCGCGATATTTTGAAGGAAATCCACACGCCCGAGGCTGCCGCCCACCGCTTGCGGGCCGCCTCCCAGGCGGGTTCCCGCACCGCAATCCTGTTCGGCGGCGAGCGCGCCGGTTTGGACAATGACGAGATGAGCCTGTGCGACGCGGTGATCACCATCCCCACCGCGGAATTTTCCTCCCTCAATCTGGGCCAGGCGGTGCTGCTGCTTGGCTATGAATGGCTGAAATCCGCCGATACCACCCCTGCCGTGCGCACCCGCTCCACAATAGCGGTTCCCGCCAGCCGCGCCGAACTGACCGGCCTGTTCGAGCATCTGGAGCGGGAGCTGGATGCGGCGGAATTTCTCTTTCCTCCCGCCAAGCGCGAAACCATGGTACGCAACATCCGCGCCATGATCATGCGGTCCGGCCTCACCGATCAGGAGGCGCGCACCATACGCGGCATGATCGTGGCCCTGGTGCGCAACAAGTACAGAGGCAAAAGAAAAGAGTAGTGCGGTGAACGCGGTTCCTTACATCGGTTTTGCCCTGGTGGCTGTCATCGCCGTTATCTTTGCGGCGATACCGCTGTTTCGCCTTGAGAAGGCCAGGACACGTTATTTGCTGCTGGCGGCGCTGACGCTTTTCATCATCGGGGTGGGCGGCGGCAACTATTATCTCTTGGGCCGTCCGCACCTGGCGCAGCGCGAGGCCAGCGGCTTGGACACACGCGAAGTCAGCGGGCTGATTCCGTTCCTGATCCAGCGTGTGCGGCAATATCCGGGTGATGCCCGCGCCTGGCGTTATCTGGGCGATGCCTATATGGCGGCCAGGGATCCGCGCGATGCCGCCAAGGCCTTTGCCAAGGTGATCGAGCTGACCGGACGCGGTGATGCCGGTCTGGACGCCGCCTATGGCGAGGCACTGGTGGCGGCCAGTGGCGGCAGCGTGCCGCCCGACGCCGAGAAGGCCTTTGCCGCCGCGCTGGCGATCGATCCGACCAGCGCACCGGCGCGCTTCTATCTGGGATTGGCCAAAGCGGACCGCAAAGACAATGCCGGCGCGATCCAACTATGGCAGAGCCTGTTGGCCGATATTCCGGTGACCGCGCCACTGCATCAGATATTGGTGGACCGGATTGCGGTGCTGACATCGCAAATGGCCGGGGCTGCGCCCAATCCCCGCGCCATGGTGGAGATGCTGGCGGCGCGGTTGAAAGCCGATCCCAATGACGCGCTGGGCTGGGTGCGGCTGATGCGCGCCTATACCGTGCTGGGAGAAAAGGAAAAGGCCCAGCAGGCGTTGGTCTCCGCCCGCAAGGCCTTTCCCGAAAACAAGGACGCTCAGACCGCGTTCAATACTGCGGCGAAAGCGCTGAAGCTTCAGTAGGGCATCTTGCGTTTCGTGTACAAACGATCCGCCTGCACTCTTTCCTCGTTACCGGCGGGGCCCATGCGCCTTCCTTGATCGATCTCCTGCTGCGGGGTCGCGCCGGGCGGGCCATTGCCCAGCCATTTGACATTGTTCGCCTTGGCCGCCAGCCGGATGCGTTCCAGGGAATCTTCCAACCGCCTGGACGCCGGTAAGGCGGCGCGCTGGGCCTGGGTGAGATCGCCGCGGATCGCATCCCATCCCAGATGCGACCAGCCATTGTCGCTGGGACCGGGCTCGGCAAAAGCCAAGCCGCGCACCGCCATCAGCTGCTCGGCCGCCATGGCGGAGCGGCGGTTTTCCAGCTTAAACCCCATGGTGATCTCACCCTTGGGATTGTGCGGCCAGACATCGGCGACGCGCAGATATTCCGCCGGGCTGATGCCCCAGATATGCGCGGCGAAAGACTGGCTGCCGGCACCTCGCACCCCTTCAATGGGAAGTTCCGGCACGCCGGGCCAGGTCCATTTGTAGCGCCCGCCAGCGATGGCAATCTCGGCGGCTTCCGGCGATTCCATTTCGCAGATCAGGCAGCCATGGGCGCCCGCCGCCAGCGCCTGGGCGATCTGCCAGACATTGGCGCGCATCGAGGGACCGTCAAAGCCCCAGGCCGGCAAGGTGACAAACACCATCGGGGTGCGGTGGCCGGACGGCGTGGGACCGCCATCCACCAAACCTTGCATGAAGTTGCGCAAGCCGTCGAAGTTGAAGCTGTCATTTTCCATTTCGTAATTGATGGCATCGCAATAGGTCTTGGCCATGCGCTTGCCTTCTTCGTAAGTGTCCGGCGCGCCCGAGGCGCCGAATTCGGCATAGGCGACGACCTGATTGTCTTCCCACAACTCGATTGCTTTGTTGATGCGGCGCGGCTTGTAGTTGGGGTCGACCGAAGGGACCATCGGCAGGGTCCGGTTCCAATTGGCCTTGAAGCCATAACCTTTGCTGGCGGTGCCGATATAATGCGGGCTGTCCAGCATGCTGCGGCCGGTGGCCTTGGGAACCCCGGGCGGATAGCCGCCATCGGGATTGCGCGTGGGCTGGGCCAAGGCTCCGGTGGCCGCCGCCGCCGCCACGCCCGCGCCGAAAAGAAAATCACGTTTCTTGATGTCCATCTGGAATTCCCCCTTGGTGTTTTGATTGGGGGAAGCCTGTCACTTCTGTGATGAACTGTCAGCCGGATTTATGCGCTGCGGTGCAGCACCCAATTTTCGCAAAATGTCTTCAAGCGCCAGCACGGTACGTTCCACCGCTTCACCGTCCCGGCCCCGCACCACCAACTGCGCCCCGAACGGCTGATGCGCGCCTTCCCGGTAAAAAGGATAGGAGCCGATCGCCACCTCAGGATGATCTTTTTGCAATTGCGCCAGTCCCGGCGCGATGGTGCCTTCAGGGACATTGGCCTCCACTGTGACACTAATCACGGTCCGCCCGCGCGGCAGCTCGGGCGCTATCTGTTCCAGCATGGCACGCATCACCATCGGCACTCCCGCCATCACATAGACATTGCCGATATGGAATCCCGGCGCCCCGGATACCGGATTGGCCACCAAACTGGCGCCGTCCGGAATACGGGCCATGCGTTTGCGCATGTCGTTGAATTCGCCCGGCGGATAGCGCGCTTCCAGCAAAGCATAGGCTTGCGGGTGATAGCCGATGCCCACTCCAAAGGCCGCCGCGACCGCATCGGCGGTGATGTCGTCATGGGTGGGGCCGATGCCTCCGGTGGTGAAGACATAATCGTAACCGGCGCGCAAGGCATTGAGGGCCGCAGCGATCTCGGCTTCGACATCCCCCACCACCCGGACTTCCTTAAGATCGATACCCAACGAGGCGAGGAACCGGGCGATGGTGTTGGTATTGGTGTCCTGGGTGCGGCCGGACAGGATCTCGTCGCCGATCACCAGAACTGCCGCACTTTTGGACATCAGGTTCCTGTTTGGTTTTGGCGCCGCGGCCCATTATATTGCCCAGACCATATATTGAACCGACCATGACCATCGTACCCCAGTCCGAGATATTTGAAGCCGCTCGCAAGGCCCATTTTGCCATCACCCTGCATGAGGCGGGGGATTTCGAAGGCATGCGCCGGGCCGGACGGCTGGCGGCCGAGGTCCTGGACCTGCTGGTGCCCTTGGTGAAGCCGGGGGTCACCACCGCCGCCCTGGACAAGGTAGCTTATGATTACATCATCGCCCAGGACGCCATTCCCGCCTGCCTAGGCTATCGCGGCTATCGCCACACCGTCTGCACCTCCATCAATCATGTCGTATGTCACGGCATCCCCAACGACAAACCTTTGCGCGATGGCGACATCGTCAATATCGACGTCACCGTTATTCTCGATGGCTGGCATGGCGATACCAGCCGGATGTATCCGGTGGGCGAGGTCAAGCGCAAAGCCGAGCGGCTGGTCGAGATCACCTATGACGCCATGATGCGCGGGATCGCGGCGGTGAAGCCCGGTGCCACCACCGGCGATATCGGCCATGCCATCCAATCCTTTGCCGAGGGCCAGGAGAAATGCGCCGTGGTGCGCGACTTTTGCGGCCATGGGCTGGGCAAGGTGTTTCATGCCCTGCCCAATATCGTGCATTACGGCAAGCCCGGCGGCGGCATCGCCCTGAAGCCCGGCATGTTTTTCACCATCGAGCCGATGATCAATCTGGGCGGCTTTGGCGTGAAAGTGCTGAGCGACGGCTGGACCGCGGTGACGCGTGACCGCTCGCTGTCGGCGCAATTCGAACATTCCGTGGGCGTTACCGAAGACGGGGTGGAGATTTTCACCCTCTCGCCAAAAGGCCTGCACAAACCGCCTTATCTCTGATCTGTCGCATATAGCCTAATAACAAGATTATTGGGGGGCTCATGTCTTATCGTGCCTTGGTAGCGCTATTTCTGCTTGCGCCGTCACTTGCCGCCGCGGCGCCAGTCACAAATCAAGGGGCTTCCGGTCTGATGGCGGGCGCCGCCCGCATCGACATCACCCCGCCGCAAAGCGCGCTGCCGCCCGGGGACACGATCCGCGATCATCTCTATGTGCGCGCCCTTGTGATCAAGAACAAAAGCGGCGGCTGCGGCGTGCTGGTGGGAATGGACCAGGGCGGGGCGCGCAATGACATGATCCAGGATGCGCTGCCCCGCGCGGCCAAGGCGGTCAGTTGTCCGCAGCAGAATTTCGTGATCTCCGCCACCCACACCCATAGCGGCGCGACCGGCGGGCTGTCGGGCGGCGCACCCACCAACAAGGACGTCGCCGAAGCCGTGGTCAAGGCAGTCACCGAGGCCAATGGCAAACTGGCGCCGGCGCGCATCGGCTTTGGCACCACCGAGGTGCATCTCAATGTCAATCGCGATGCGCCGCAGAACAATTGGATGCAAGGCGTCAACCGCGAAGCGCCGTCCGACAAGACGCTTGCGGTGGTGGCGGTGATCGGCGCCGACAATCTGCCGATCGGTTTTTACTTGAACTACGCCATGCACCCGATCGACTTCTATTTGACCGGGGTGCTGAGCGCGGATTTCCCCGGCGAAGCCTCGCGCTATATCGAGCGGCGCTATGACGGCAAGACGGTGGCGATCTTCGCCCAAGGCGCCTCCGGCGACCAGAATCCCCTGCTGGTTGCGCCGATGCAGAAACTGGCGGGCCTGCGCACCCGGATGGAGGGACGCGGCGACGAACATTATGGCGCGCTGTCGCCCTGGGAAGTTTCGGCCCGGCGTCTCAACGGCAATGCCGACGCCACGGCACAATATAAGATTCCGCTGAAGCCGGAAGAAATGGCCGCTTATAAGGCCGCTATCGACACCGACGACCGCATGGTACAGGCCATGGGCACCCTGATCGGTGAATCCGCGCTGGATGTGATGAAAAATCGCATGCCGCAAGTGTCCGGCAGCGCCGTCATCGTGGCGGGCGAGCGCCAGATCACCTGCCCCGGCCGCGACCGCATTGATGAATCGGCACGGCAAGGCGTGCTGCCGCCATACAAAGATGGGGCCCCCGTGAATATAAGGGTGGGTCTTTTGCGCATCGGCGATATCGATATCGTGGGCGTGAATGGCGAGGTCTATAACGATATCTGGCGCAACCTGCGGGACCGCATGCCCAACCGCAAGACGATGATGACAACCCTGGCCAATGGCGCGGCCAATTCGGGCTATATCTATTCCGATGCGGCCAATACGCGACTGACCTTCCAAGTGATCAGTTCGCGGCTGAAGCCGGGCTGCGCCGAGGCCGGCATTACGGCTGCGGCGCTGGAGATGGCGGCGGACGCGGGCAAATAGCGGTGGCGGAAGACGAGCAGGCATCGAACCATGCGGCGGGGCATCGCGAACGCTTGCGGGCGCGCTTTCTCAAAGGCGGCGCCGAAGCCATGCCCGATTATGAATTGCTGGAACTGGCTCTGTTCGCCGCCATTCCCCGGCGCGACACCAAGCCTCTGGCCAAGGCGCTTCTCAAGCGTTTCGGTTCCTTCGCCGAGGTGATCGCGGCGCCGCGCGAGCGCTTGATGGAAATCCCCGGCGTGGGAGAGAGCGTCGCCAACCAACTCAAGATCGTCGAAGCCGCCGCCCAGCGGCTGGCGAAAACCAGAGTGCTGGGACGCCCTGCTTTGTCGTCCTGGCCGGCGCTGCTGGATTATTGCACGGCGGCGATGGCACGTTCCGACAAAGAGGAATTTCGCGTCTTGTTCCTGGACCGCAAAAACCATCTGATCGCCGATGAGGTGCAAAATCGCGGCACTGTGGACCACACCCCCGTCTATCCGCGCGAGATCATCAAGCGGGCACTGGAGCTGGGCGCCTCCTCCATCATCCTGGTGCACAATCATCCCAGCGGCGATCCCACCCCCTCTAAGACCGACATCGCCATGACACGGGAAATCGCGGGCGCCGCCAAGGCGCTGTCGATTGCCGTACACGATCATCTGGTGATCGGACGGGCGGGGCATGCCAGCTTCAAATCGCTGGGTCTGTTGTGAATTCTTCCGCCGCCCTTAGGGAATGCGCTCCGCCCGATAACTGGACGATCCGTCAGAATAGACAAGGGTAGTCGCCTTGGCGCCAGGCTGCGCCTCAAAGCTGATAGGGGCCCAGTTGTAGCGATCGACATAGGCCAGGGGCCCGGCGGGGAGAAGCGGCGTTGCACGCTGTCCCTCGGGTCTTAGCCACAAACGGCCGCCATCTTCGACGACTGCGACCTTTTTGCGCCGGTCGGGAAACGCATCGCCGAAACGATAGTCGCCGGCCAGCCTTGCAATTTCGCCTGGCGCTACGGGATCGTCCCCGAGGATGGGCGGTGTGAGAGTCTGTCTGAACGTCATGGCCGCGAGTGCCTGGCTGAGCAGGACGGCGTTGTTGATGTAGATGTTGGAAAGCACGATCACCGTCAACTGATCGTCGGGGTAGTAGGCGATGGCCGTGTTAAAGCCTGGGCTGTTTCCGGGATGGTATATCCGGCGGCGACCGAGATGAGTGTCTATCATCCAGCCATAACCAACCTCGCGCGACATCCATTCGAAGCCGGCCGCTCGCGCCGGCAGATTTGGCGCCGGCGAGGTCGCTTTTTTCAACAGTTCTGGCCCGATCACGCGGCCGCCGAAATAACCACGCACAAAGCGCCAGAGATCGTCCGCTGTCGAGTAGAGGGAACCGTTGCCAGTCTTGACGGTCCAGTCGAACCAGGCCGGCCGCGAAAGACCCAAGCGGCCCTGGGCGAGATAGCCTTGGGACATTCGGTCAATGATTGCCGTATCGTCGCCGCGATGACCTGAATCAATCATGTTCAGGGGGCCGAATATCTCCCGCTGCACAAATTCGCCATAGGACATGCCCGAAACCTTCTCGATGATCAGCGCGAGCAGGACATAATTGGAGTTGGAGTAGGCCAGGCTTGTCCCGGGCGAGAAATCAGGTTTGGCATCCTTGAAGGCTTCGACGATTTCGGCGGGCGTGCGGCGCTTGAGCCCCAATTCGCGATATACCGGCAGCTGGTTGACGTTGGGCACGCCGGAGGTGTGCGTCAGCAGCTGATGCACGGTGATGTGCGCGCCATTGGGATAATCCGGCAAGATGGCTGAGATCGGGGCCTGAAGATCGATCTTGCTCTGTTCGACCAGTCTTAGCACCGCCGCCGCCGTGATCGGCTTGGAGGCCGAGGCCAGCTGGAACTTGCTGTCGATACGGTTGGGCGCGGCAAGTTCCTGGGAGGCCAGGCCATAAGCCTTTTTTGCCAGCACCTGGTCGCCGCGCGCCACCAGCACCACACCTGAAAAACTGTGCGCCGCCACCATCGGGGCGACATAGGCGTCGATCCGTTGTTCCAGCCGCGTTTCGGCCCGCTCGGCCCGCGCGACGGGATTCTGCGCCAGCCAAAAAAGGCTGAGCAGGAACGCTTGCATCCAAAATCGCGGCATGGAAACTCCTTGAATTCGACGGCCGCGCAGGCTTTAGCCCGGCCGGTTGATAGCGGCTATGACGGATCGACGAAATGGTTTTCTGGACCGATAGACTGCACTGGCCCGCTGCGGTTTCGGGGTCGCACGCCCGTCTCCCCATCGCCTATCTGGCCACCTGCCTGTTGTTCCTGATGCCGCTGGCGTTCCAAGGGCCGGCGGCGCGGCATGACGCTCAAATGGTCTCCGCCTTAATGGATGACGGACGCGGAGGCTGGCATACGGCCGATATCCACGCGCTGACTTTGCCGCCTGGCCGGGTCTGGACATTGAAGATGATGGTGCGTCTGGATCCTGCCGCTGTCACGTCCGGTGAGCCCCTTGGGCTTTATCTTTCCGGGACTTTTTCGGCGGCAGCGGCCTGGAACGGCGTCACGATCGGCGAAAAGGGACGGCCCGGCGATTCGCGGGCCAATGAACAGCCGGGCTTGGTCGATGGTGTACTGCCATTGCCTGCCCGCCTCCTTCGCCCAGGCGGGAACGAACTCATCCTGCGCCTTTCCGCCAACCATCTGGTTCACCCTGTCCATACGGTGATCCATGGTCACGGCGCTTTCTTCGGCCTGCGGGTCTCGCCCTTCTCGGCCGAAGCCCGCCGGCCGATTGGTTATTATGCCGCGCCATTCCTGATGTCCGCGGTCCTTTTGATGGGGCTGCTTGTCCTGGCCTTGCGCGGCCAGATACGCAGTTCCGGGGGTGCCATCCTGGGAGGCCTTTTGACGGCTGCGCTGGCGGAAGTCTCACGCTCGGCCGTCAATTATCCCTATCCCTTGCACGACCTGCGGATGATCCCGATCGCGCTGGCTACGACCGTCACCGCCGCAGCGATCCTGTTGCATACGGGCGCAATCGCGGGCCTTGCGGCCGGCCCGCGATTGCGCCGCGGCTTGGTGCCGGTTGCCGCCGCCGTCGCGGCCATCACTGCCCTACGGTTGGTTTCCGATCAATATGTGCTGGCCGCTGCCGCTGCGGTTGGCGCGATCACGGCCGCATGGGCAACCTTGCAAAACCGCCCGGGCAGCGGCGAACTTTGCGCCGCTTTGTGTTTGATGGCGAGCCTTGGATGCCTTGATCTCGGTGATTTCATGGACTGCGGCGTCTATGCGGCAGCGGCCCCCCTGGTGGCTTATTTGGTTTGGCCGCGACGCAACAAGCTGGAGATTCAACAGTCGCCAGTCCCCAGCGCGGAAGCGGTGTGTGCCCGGCTTTCCGTGGGATCGGCTGACGCGCTGCGGTTCATTCCATTGGCCGATCTTCGGGCCATCCATGGGGCCGGCGACTATGCCGAGTTGCGGCTGAAAAATGGCGAGCGGGTGCTGCATCTGGAGACGTTGCAGACTTTGGCGGCGCGCTTGCCGCATCGCTTCTTCCGCACCCACCGTTCGCACATCGTCAATCTTGATCACGTGCAGGCCCTTACCGCCGCGGGCGGTGGACGCTACAAGCTCCAACTGAGCGACGGCGACTGGATGCCGGTGTCGCGAACGCGCGTGGCGGAGCTTCGCCAGCGCCTGGTCCGTTAGAGCTGCTGGCGGCAAGGGCCTTGTCCGGTTTACACCTTTGATATTATTGTAGAAATCAGTCCTTTCCCGCGTCCCGCTTCCGCGCTAGAAGCAACGGTAACTTCACGACGGTTTCCCCATGATCCCCCGCTATGCCCGCGACAAGATGGTTTCCATCTGGTCGCCCGAAACCAAATTCCGCATCTGGTTCGAGATCGAGGCGCATGCCACCGACGCACTGGCGGAACTGGGCGTGGTGCCGAAAGAAGCCGCCAAAAAGGTCTGGGAAAAGGGCAAGGACGCCAAATTCGATGTGGCGCGGATCGATGAGATCGAGCGCGAGGTCAAGCATGATGTGATCGCCTTCCTCACCCATCTATCGGAGATCGTTGGACCGGAAGCGCGCTTTGTGCATCAGGGCATGACCTCGTCGGATGTGCTGGACACTTGCCTGAATGTGCAGCTGGCCCGTGCCGCCGATATCTTGATCGAGGATACCGACGCCTTGCTGGCGGCGCTCAAGAAACGCGCCTTGGAATATAAAATGACGCCCACCATCGGGCGCAGCCATGGCATCCATGCCGAGCCCACCACCTTCGGCGTCAAGCTGGCGACCTATTATGCCGAATTCACGCGCGCGCGGGCGCGGCTGGTGACAGCGCGCGCCGAAATCGCCACCTGCGCCATTTCTGGCGCAGTGGGGACCTTCGCCAATATCGATCCCAAGGTCGAAGAGCATGTCGCCAGGGCGATGGGGCTGGCGGTCGAGCCGGTGTCCACGCAAGTGATTCCGCGTGACCGCCATGCCGCTTATTTCGCGGCGCTGGGCGTGGTGGCGTCATCGCTGGAAAGGCTGGCGGTCGAGATCCGCCATCTGCAGCGCACCGAAGTGCTGGAAGCCGAGGAATATTTCTCACCCGGCCAGAAGGGCTCATCGGCCATGCCGCACAAGCGCAATCCGGTGCTGACCGAAAACGTCACCGGCCTGGCGCGCATGGTGCGCAGCTACGCCATTCCGGCGATGGAGAATGTGGCGCTATGGCATGAGCGCGATATCTCGCACTCTTCGGTGGAACGTTACATCGGCCCCGACGCCACCATCACCCTGGACTTCGCCTTGGCCCGCATGACCGGGGTGATCGAAAAGCTGGTGGTCTATCCCGACCGCATGCAGAAGAATCTGGATGCCACCCACGGGCTGGTGCACAGCCAGCGGGTGCTCCTGGCCCTGACCCAGGCCGGGCTGGCGCGCGAGGACAGTTACCGGCTGGTGCAGAAGAACGCCATGCGCGCCTGGAACGGCGAAGGCAATCTCTTGGACCTGCTCAAGGCCGATCCCGATGTCTCCAAGGCGCTGACCGCGGCCAAGCTCGAGGCCATGTTCGATCTGGGTTATCACCTGAAAGCCGTCGACACGATCTTCAAGCGAGTCTTCGGGTGAGGAGCGGCGCGCGAAGCGCGTGAGCAGGTCCGGTGGACCTGCGAAGGCGACGAACGCCGCAGCGGCGCGCAACCGAGCGCGCCGCGAGGCCGGGGCATCTGCTCATCAATCCGGCAAGGCAAACGCGATCAACTGGTCGCCATGCTTGGTGCCCAGATCATCCTGTCCTCCGGCGGCAATGACGACATATTGCTTGCCCTTCCACATATAGGTCATCGGTGTCGCCTGTCCGCCTGCCGGAAGCCGGCCTTTCCATAGCTCGATACCGGTTCTGGCATCGAAGGCCCGCAGATAATTGTCCATCGCCGCGCCGATAAAGACCAAGCCGCTGGCGGTGGAGATGGGACCGCCCAGATTGGGCGTGCCGGTTTTACCCAGAATATATTGGCTGAAAGGTGCCATATCTTCGGTGGTGCCCAGCGGCACCGACCAGAGGATTTTTCCATCCCGCATGTCGACGGCGTGCAGCTTGCCCCAAGGCGGCGGGTTGCAGGGCATGCCGATCGGCGACAGCAAGGTCCGCCGCCACATGCCGAAAGGGGCACCGCGATTGCGCGAGATTTCCTCGCCCGGATGGGCCTTGCGCATGGCATCGATATCCTTGGCCGGGATTAGGGTCACTTCGTGCATCACGTTGTTGGTGTTGACGAAAACGACATTGCGCAGCTCATCAAAAGACAGCCCGCCCCAATTGGTGCCACCGCCGGTAAACGGATAGACGATGGTGCCTTGGATGCTGGGCGGGGTGTAAATGCCCTCGTTGCGCGCGCCTTGGATCATCGCGCGGCACTTGCCGCGATCCCAGAAGGTCAGGCCAAAGGCGTCTTCGGCACGGATGTGATGGGGCGCCAGAGGCTCGGGTGCGGCCGGAAAAGGTTGAGTCGGCGACAGCTTTTCGCCCGGAGCGCCGCCTTGCGGCACCTTGCGTTCTTCCACGGGGATAATGGGCTGGCCGGTTTCGCGATCCAGGGTGAACAGCAGGCCCTGCTTGGTGGCCTGCAACACCGCGTCCACCGTTTTGCCCTTGTAGGTCACGCGGCCCAAGGTCGGCTGCGAGGCCACGTCATAGTCCCAGACATCATGGTGCGAGGTCTGGAATGACCAGGCGACTTCGCCCGTCTCGATCTTCAGCGCCACCACGGCGTTGGAATATTTGCTGTCGCCGGTCCGGTAACCGCCCCAGAAATCGGGGCTGGGACTTGAGGTCGGCAGGAAGACAAGTGCCCGCGCCTCATCGGCGGAGATCGGTGCCCACACATTTGACGCCCCGGCGCGCACATCCTGCCCCTGCACCGGATCGAAACTCCATTTCGCGGCACCGGTCATGGCGTCAAAGGCGCGCACGGTGCCGCGCGCTTCATCCACCATCTGATTGTCATCAAGAGAGGAGCCGACCACCACGACGCCATGACTGACGATCGGTGCGGAAGAAAACTGCATCTCACCTTTGCGCCGGAGTTTGCCGTCATAGATTACCGCCGCGCCGTGCTGGCCAAAACTTTCGATCGGCTTCCCCGTCGCAGCATCCAAGGCATAAAGACGGCGATTGTTGGCGGCCAGGTAAATCCGTCCCTTGCCGTCGCTCCCCTTCCAATAGGCCACGCCCCGGCAATTGAAGCCGTTGGGATAATCCAGCTTGCTGTCGTCGGACACACGAGGATCAAAGCGCCAGATTTGCCGTCCCGTGCCGGGATCGATCGCACTGACTTCCTGGAAGGCGGAGCAGACGAACAGCTTGCCTTCATTCAGGACAGGGGTGTTCTCGAACCTTGAGACGCGAACCGACGCGGCATGGCGCGTCATCGCCCCGGTGGAATAGCTCCAGGCCTGGCGCAAACCTGTCACATTGGCCGGGGTTATCTGGGTTGCAGCCGAGTGCCGCTGCCCGCCCTGGTCGCCGCCATACTGGGACCAGCCGGTATCGGCCTGAGCATTTGTCAGCCCCAATGCCGTAACCCCTGCGACCCATAAAAGCCATTTCATCGTCCGCTCCCGATCCGGTATCGTCTTTCCATGTCCCAGTCTGAAGTTTCCCAAGTCCCGGCGAAAGTGCCGGGGGACGCATCGCGCCGGATCGGTGATGTCTGGCAATGGCTTGGGATAAGCGGCGACCCGTTAGGGCCCAGTGGCACGCGGCGGCGTAGCTTTTTCTACGCCTATGCCGCCACCGCCGTCTTCGCGGGGGTGGTGAATCTGCTGAATGTCCTCACCATTCAGCATGACAGGCCGCGATTGGGTCTGTTGGAGCCGGTGATCTGGGAAGGATCGAGCTGGCTGTCGCTTCTGGCCTTTTTCTGGATCGCCTGGGTCTGTTCGCTGCTGGCGCCGTTGCGGGGCCGGCCGCACTGGCGCTTGCTGCTGCATATTCCCGGCGCCCTGGCCTATGCCCTGGCGCATGTCGGCGGTTTTATCGCCTTGCGCAAGATTGCTTACTGGGCCCTTGGCAGTCGCTATGTCTTTGGCGAGAACTTTCTCTACGAATTGCCCAAGGATGTGCTGGCTTACGGCCTGTTCGTTGGCGGCATTGCTCTTGTCGGTCATCTGCTGCGGCAGCAGCAGCTGATCCAAACCCCCGGCCAGAGCCTGACCTTCGATATTCGCGACGGCGCCAAGCTGACCCGGGTGCGGCTGTCGGAAATCCTGGCCATCACCTCGGCTGGCAATTATGTCGAATTCGCCCTGCAGGACGGCCGCCGGCTGTTGATGCGCAGCCCGCTTTCGGCGCTGGAAAGCGACCTGGAAGGACGCGGCTTTGTGCGCACCCACCGCTCCTGGCTGGTCAATTCCGCCCGTGTCACCGCGCTGAAACCGGAAGGCTCGGGCGATTATGAAATCAGCCTGGGGAGCCTGGACGTGCCGCTGTCCCGCCGCTTCAAGGCGGCGCTGACCAAGCTGCGCGACAGCTGACTATTTCGCGGTGACCGACGCCACCGCCGCCGCCAGGCATTCCGCCATCTTGTCGCGGATCACCTTGTCGGACACCGACGCGTCCAGCTCGCTGCGCAGCTTGCGGAAGACGTCTTCGTCGCCCGCTTCCTGGAAATCGGCGGCGATCACGCTGCCGACGAAATCCTCCGCCGCCTGGCCGGAAAGGCCCTTTTTCTCCGCCGCCCACAGGCCCAGCGCGCGATTTCGCCGCGCCTCCACCTTAAAGCGCAGTTCCGCGTCATGGGCCCATTTGGATTCAAAGGCCTTGCCGCGATCGTCCATGCCGGTGGTCATTCTCAACTCCCTGTAAACAAACGATTTTCCCACCATGACATGCCATCTTGTCAAGATTGCGCCATGATCCGATATGGATGTGGGTATGCACTTGGCCACATTGCGGCGCGCCTGCGCAATCCGGTAAGTTTCCGGCTCACGGGGCCGCGGGCGGAGCCGCCCTTTTTACAAGGACAATTTCCATGAAGCGCCGCCGCGTCATCTACGAAGGCAAGGCCAAGATCCTTTACGAAGGAACGGAGCCGGGCACCGTCATCCAATATTTCAAGGACGACGCCACCGCCGGCAATGGCGCCAAAAAGGACACGATCGAGGGCAAGGGCGTCCTCAACAACCGCATCAGCGAATATCTGATGACCCAGCTGCAGGGTATCGGGGTTCCGACCCATTTCGTGCGCCGGTTGAACATGCGCGAGCAGCTGATCAAGGAAGTCGAGATCATTCCGCTGGAAGTGGTGGTGAGGAATGTCGCCGCAGGCTCCATGTCCAAACGGCTGGGGATCGAGGAGGGCACCGCCCTGCCCCGTTCGATCATCGAATATTATTACAAGAATGACGGCTTGCAGGACCCCTGGGTCAGCGAAGAGCATATCACCGCTTTCGGTTGGGCATCCCCTCAGGACCTGGACGACATCGTCAATTTGACCATCCGGGTCAATGACTTCCTGTCAGGCCTGTTTTTGGGCGCCGGCATCAAGCTGGTGGATTTCAAGCTGGAATTCGGCCGTTTGTGGGAAAATGACTATATGCGCATCGTGTTGGCGGATGAGATCAGCCCGGACAATTGCCGCCTTTGGGACGTCACCACCAATGAGAAGCTGGACAAGGACCGTTTCCGCCGCGATCTGGGCGGGGTGGTCGAAGCCTATAGCGAAGTCGCAAAACGCTTGGGAATCATGCCCGAATCGGTGCAAGGCGAGAACAAAGGCCCCGTCCTGGTACAGTGAGCAGTTCCTTGAAAGCCCGCGTCTTCATCACCTTGAAAAACGGCGTTCTGGATCCCCAAGGCAAGGCCATCGGCCATGCCCTGAACGGCCTGGGCTTTGGCTCGGTCGGCGAAGTGCGCCAGGGCAAGGTGATCGATCTGGAACTGTCGGGCAGTGACGCCGAAAAGGCCAAAACCGAACTCAAGGCGATGTGCGAAAAGCTGCTCGCCAATACCGTGATCGAGAAATACGAGATCGAACTGAAACAATGAAATCTGCCGTCATCGTCTTTCCCGCTTCCAACTGCGACCGCGACGCCAAGGTCGCGCTGGAGCAGATGACCGGCAAGACTCCTGCCATGGTGTGGCACCAGGACAGCACCTTGCCGGACGTGGATCTGGTGGTGCTGCCGGGCGGTTTTTCCTATGGCGATTACTTGCGCTGCGGCGCCATGGCCAGCCAGTCGGCGGTGATGAAAGAGGTACGCGCCCATGCCGACAAGGGCGGCATGGTGCTGGGGGTGTGCAACGGTTTTCAGGTTCTCACCGAAAGCCACATGCTGCCCGGCGCCCTGATGCGCAATGCGGGTCTGAAATTCGTCTGCAAGCCGGTGGGGCTGGAAGTCGAGGAAACCCAATCCGGCTTCACCCGCAAATATGAACATGGCCAGCGCGTCACCTTTCCGGTGGCGCATGGCGAAGGCAGCTATTTCGCCGATGAAGAGACGCTCAACCGGTTGGAAGGGGAGAACCGCGTCGCTTTCCGCTATGCCAAGGGCGAAAATCCCAACGGCTCGGCCCGCAATATCGCCGGCATCTTGAGCGAAAAGCGCAATGTGCTGGGCCTGATGCCCCATCCCGAACGGGTGGTGGACGAAGTCTTGGGCGGCACCGATGGCCGCAACCTGTTCCACAGCCTAATCGAGACATTGTCGTGAGACAGTTACGCTCCCAATCCCCCCTCCCCTTGCGGGAGGGGGCAAATGGTTTGAGCGGAGCGAAAACCATTTGGGGGAGGAGTGAAAGCACCACTGCCCCCTCCCCCACGCGCTTCGCGCGTGCCCCCTCCCGCAGGGGGAGTGGGAAGACTTATACGGACTCACAATGACTCAGATTACACCGCAACTCGTGGCCGAACATGGCTTGAGCCCTGACGAGTATCAACGCATCCTGAAACTGATGGGCCGCGAGCCCTCGATGGTGGAGCTGGGCATTTTCAGCGTGATGTGGAGCGAGCATTGCTCCTACAAATCCACCCGCGCCCATCTGAAAAAGCTCCCCACCAAGGCGCCCTGGGTGATCCAGGGCCCGGGCGAGAATGCGGGGGTGATCGATATCGGCGACGGCGACGCCGCCATCTTCAAGATGGAATCCCACAATCATCCATCCTTCATCGAGCCCTATCAGGGGGCGGCAACCGGGGTGGGCGGCATCATGCGCGATGTCTTCACCATGGGGGCGCGGCCCATCGCCATGATGAACGCGCTGCGCTTTGGCGAGCCGGAGCATCCCAAGACCCGTCATCTGGTGTCGGGTGTGGTCTCCGGCATTGGCGGTTACGGCAATTGCATGGGCGTGCCCACGGTGGGCGGCGAAGTCAATTTCCACAAAAGCTATAATGGCAACATCCTGGTCAATGCCATGTGCGTCGGCCTGGCGCGGCAGGACAAGATTTTCCTTTCCGCCGCCAAGGGCGCTGGCAATCCGGTCGTCTATGTCGGTTCCAAGACCGGGCGCGACGGCATTCATGGCGCCACCATGGCGTCGGCCGAATTCGACGATGCGTCGGAAGAAAAACGTCCCACGGTGCAGGTCGGCGACCCCTTCACCGAAAAGCTGCTGCTGGAAGCCTGTCTGGAATTGATGGCGACCGACGCCATCATCGCCATTCAGGATATGGGCGCGGCCGGCCTCACCTCGTCTTCCGCAGAAATGGGCGACAAGGGCGGCTCGGGCATCGAGCTGGATCTCGATAAGGTACCGCAGCGCGAAGCCAATATGACGGCCTATGAAATGATGCTGTCGGAAAGCCAGGAGCGCATGCTGGCGGTGCTCAAGCCGGGGCGCGAAGCCCAGGCCGAAGCCATCTTCAAGAAATGGGAGCTGGATTTCGCCGTCATTGGCATTACCACCAATACCAACCGGCTGGTGGTCAAGCATAAGGGCAAAGTCGAAGCCGACATGCCGATCACCGCTTTGTCCGATGCCGCGCCCATCTATGAACGCCCCTACACCGAACGCAAACCGCTGACCGGCGAACCGGCTTATGACAAGCACAAAAATGTGCTGGCGTCGCTGAAAACCATTCTGGCCTCCCCCGACATGGCCTCACGCCGCTGGGTGTGGGAACAGTATGACCATACCGTGATGGCCGATACGGTGCAGGTGCCGGGCGGCGACGCCGCCGTGGTGCGGGTGCATGGCAGCCAGAAAGCCCTGGCTATCACCACCGATGTGACGCCGCGTTATTGCAGGCCCGATCCGTTCGAAGGCGGCAAGCAGGCGGTGGCCGAAGCCTGGCGCAACCTGACGGCGGTGGGCGCGGTGCCCTTGGCGGTGACCGACAATCTCAATTACGGCAATCCGCAAAAACCCGAAATCATGTGGGAGATCGTGGCCGGAATCGACGGCATCGGCGCCGCTTGCCGGGCGCTGGATTTCCCGGTGATCGGCGGCAATTGTTCGCTTTACAACGAAACCAATGGCGAAGGCATCTTGCCCACCCCCGCCATCGGCGGCGTCGGATTGATGCAGGACGTCACCAAAATGGCCACGGTCGGCTTCAAGCGCGCCGGCGATGTGGTGATCGTGATCGGCGAGACCAAGGGTCATCTGGGCCAGTCCATCTACCTGCGCGAAATCGAAGGACGGGAAGAAGGCGCCGCGCCCAAGGTCGATCTGGGCTTGGAAAAGAAAAACGGTGACTTTGTGCGCAAGCTGATCCAGGCGGGCCGGGTTGACACGGTGCACGACGTGTCAGACGGCGGCCTGCTGGTGGCGATTGCCGAGATGGCTTTGCCGCGCGGCATCGGTGCCAGCATCGGCCTGGCCGGCCTTCCCGACGCAATCCCCTTCTGGTTCGGCGAAGACCAGGCGCGTTATGTGATCGCCGCGCCCTTTTCGGAAGCGCAGAAAATTGTGGAAGAAGCCCGCGCCGCCTATATCACCGTGGCCGAGCTGGGCAAGACTGGTGGCGACAGCCTGACCCTGGACGGCAAGAGCAAGATGGGAATAGCCGCGTTGAAGGACGGTTTTGAAGGCTGGTTTCCCACTTTCATGGCGGGCGAAGAAATCCCGGTGACGAACTAAGGAGATCTGCCATGGGAATGAAAGGCAGCGAAATCGAAAAGTTCATCAAGGATGCTTTTCCCGACGCCGAGATCGAGATGAAGGATCTGGCGGGCGACGACAATCATTGGGCCGCCACCGTCAAATCCTCGGCCTTTAAGGGCAAGAGTCGCGTCGCCCAGCACCAGATGGTCTATGCCGCGCTGAAAGGGAATATGGGCGGCGTGCTGCATGCCTTGCAATTGACGACCGTGGTTAAAGACTAATTTGTCATTCCCGCGTACGCGGGAATCCATCTCACCGCCCGAGTAACACCAACAATGGATCCCCGCATTCGCGGGGATGACACTATGGGCTCACGGTGAAAGCTCTAAAACATATCTCCCCAACCCTTCTTGCGCACCTGGCGGTATTCGTCCTTGTCGCGCGAGGCCACGAACTGCGCCCGCAAACCGTCCTGGTCGCATAGCTTGAAGGTCAGGCCCGGCTTGCTTTCCAAGGGCGGCGCCAAGATGCGTGCGCCACCCACTATCTTCTCCCGCGTCACCACAAGATAGGAATAGCGCTCGTCCTCAAACGGCACGCTGGCTTCCTTGAGCAACATGTGATCGCGCGAGCGCGGCAAGCGCTGGGAGAAATGACACCAGTCGTCACCCGTCAGGGGACAGGAATTGTCATGGGTACAAGGCGCCGCCACATGCGCGCCTGCCGCGATCAGCCCTGCGCGCGCTGCCCTGATACGGACAAAGCCATCCGGTGTTCCGGGCTCGATCAATGCCAGGGCTAGGTTGGCGGATCGCCACAAAGCCAAGGCAACATCAGCCGCCTTCCCTTCCGGCAGTTCGGCCAGCACATAGCTCGCCACCACCAGATCGGCCTTGGGTTTTTCCACGCCCAGATCGCCGGAAAGAATTTCCGCGCCCGCCAGCGGCCCCGCATCCGCCAATTTGCGCGCCAGGGCCCGCAGAGCCGGATTGTGATCCAGCATGGTTGCGGAAATACCGGGCCATTGCCCGACCGCGGCCCAGCTTGCCGCGCCCGTGCCCGCGCCGATATCCAGCAGGCTCGACGGCGCAAGTGCGGGCATCGCTTCCGCCAAACGCGCGAACACCGCCGCGCAAGCGGCATGGGTGGCGGGCATGCGCGCCACGGCATAGGCAATCGCCTGGAGCGGCGTAACGATGGCCTGAGACGTCGCGCCCCCGCGATAGGCCGCCGACATCTTCTGGGCCGCCGCGGCCAGTTCCTTGCGCGACACGCCATCCAGCAAAAGGGCCAGGGCTTTGGTCAGGTCGGGATGCATCAAAAACCCAGAAAAATCGGACATTTCAGGCCCGGCTTGACCCTTTAGGCCCCCATGCTTAGATCATAGCCGATATCGCAAGAGAGTTCCCCCTGCGGCGCAGGCGGAGCCGAGCCGCAAGGAGAAATAGAGTGTCCGATGTTCAAGCCCGCATTGCCGATGATGTGAAGAACAATGACGTGCTGCTTTACATGAAGGGCACGCCCGCCTTTCCGCAATGCGGCTTCTCTGCGGTGACGGTACAGATCCTTTCCCATATTGGCGCCAAGTTCAAAGCCGTGAATGTGCTGGAAGACCCGGAAGTGCGAGAAGGCATCAAGGTGTTTTCCAACTGGCCCACCATCCCCCAGCTTTATGTGAAGGGCGAGTTTGTCGGCGGCGCCGACATCATCCGCGAAATGTTCGAGCAGGAAGAGCTGGTGCCGTTCTTAGAGCAGCACGGGATCGCTTTGGAGACCGCCTGATCCTGGCTAGGGCTTGTGCCCGCCGGCAAAGACCGTCAGGCCGAACAGTTTGTTGAAGCGCATGATGGGACGCTCCGCGGTAAGCGCCGCGGTAAGCGCGGCGTTCACAAATCCGCTATGTTGCTGCAGCTGGCTTTTGGGTTGGGCGGTGCTCGCGCCCTTCAACCGCTCCACCAGCCGGATGCCCGCCGCCAGGGGAAACACAGAGCCATAGTAATAATGGCCCCAATCCACCACCAAGCCGCTTTCCCGCATCGCCTGGCTTAGGCTGCGTAACGTATAGCGCCGATGGTGCTCCAGAAACACGTCATGCGCGCTCCAGAGAAAGTTGAAGGCGGGCACGGAAAAGATGAAGCGGGTTCCCGGCGCCACCAGATTGCGATAGCTGCGAATGAGGCCCCTATCGTCGGCCACATGCTCGATCACGTCCATGGCCAGGACAAGATCGGCCCGGCAGGGACCCAGCGCCCGGCGAAAGGCGATGGGCTTGCCGTGCCAGGTCTCGTCGCGGTCCTGGGCATAGCCGATATCCACACAGGTGGCGCGTTCGGCGCTCGTCTCCTTCAGCAGCATGCGCGAGAAGAAGCCGGACCCCGCACCGACATCCAACACCTCCCGCGGCGCGCGTCCCCGCAGGTCTTGCAGGAGCGCCGCGGCTTTTGCCCGGTAATACCAATGGGAATTGACCTGGTCGCCGAGGATCTCTTCTTCCTTAAGATCCATTCTGTCGCCCTATTCGATTGTATCGATGATGTAGATGGGGCGCGCCTTGGTCTCGTTGAGAATGCGGCCGACATATTCGCCGATCAGACCGATGGAAAAAAGCTGGATGCCGCCAAAAAACATCACCGCCACCATCAGGGAGGGATAGCCGGGCACATCGCCGCCGGTAATCAAGGCATGAACCATGATGAAGCCGGCATAGAGAAATGACAGGAACGAAATTATCCCCCCGACATAGAGCCACAGGCGCAGCGGAAGGGTCGAAAAGCTGGTAATGCCATCCAGCGCGAAATTCCACAGCTTCCAATAATTATAGCTTGTGCTGCCGGCACTGCGTTGCGGCCGCGCAAATTCCACGCTTTCCATCCGAAAGCCGGGCCACACCATCAATCCCTTCATGAAGCGATTGCGTTCCCGCAGCGTCTTGATTTCGTTCACGACCCGGCGATCCATCAGCCGGTAGTCGCCGGCATTGAAGGGCAATTTGGTCGGCGACAGAAGATTGAACACCTTATAGAAAAAGACAGCGGTCAAGCGTTTTGCAATCCCATCCCTGGCGCGGGAGCGCCGCGTTCCATAAACCACCTCCGCCCCGGCCCGCCAGCGCGCGACAAAATCCACGATCAGTTCGGGCGGGTCCTGCAGATCGACATCGATCAGGATCACGGCGTCGCCCCCGGCATGATCGAGACCGGCGGTCATCGCGGCTTCCTTGCCGAAATTCCGCAACAGGGAAAGGATCACGATGGCGGGATTGGCGGCCTTGGCGGCGCGCAGGACGCTCAGGGTATTGTCGCGGCTGCCGTCATTTACAAACAGGATTTCAAATCTGCAGCCCGTTTTGGCCAATATCGGCGTTACGGTTTGCAAAAATGGGCCTATCGCGGCTTCCTCGTTAAAGGCCGGGACAATCAGGGTTATCAAAGGGTCTTCGGACCGGGACATGGCTACGGCTCCAGGGCGATGGCGGGGGGCGGAGCGATAGTTGGAACTTGCCCCGCTTCTTGGTTGAAGACGCTTTAAAACGCTACCTTACCCGGGCGGTTGCCCGCATCACCTGCGGCCCAATTGCAGCGAGCCGTCATGGCCGGTTCTCTCTTAAGCCCGTCGGTTCCTACACTTAGCGGGTTCACCGCCAACAAAAAAGCCCGGTGCTTCCACCGGGCTTTTTGCCATTTCGAATTCAGGATCAGCGCGAATAAAATTCCACGATCAGATGCGGTTCCATCTGGACGGCATAAGGCACGTCGGCCAGCTTGGGGGTGCGCAGCAGCTTGACCGACTTGCCTTCGCTGACTTCCAGGAAGTCGGGCGTGTCGCGCTCGGTGCTCTTGGAGGCTTCCAGCACCAGCGCCATTTCGCGCGCCTTGGACGACAGCTCGATCGAGTCCTTTTCGGTCACGTGGTACGAGGCGATGGTGACGCGGCGGCCATTGACCTTGACATGGCCGTGGCTGACCAGCTGGCGGGCGGCAAACGGGGTGGGCACGAACTTGGCGCGATAAACCACCGTATCCAGGCGGGTTTCCAACAGGCCGATCATGTTCTCGCCGGTATCGCCGGGGCGGCGCGAGGCGTCCTGATAATATTTGCGGAACTGCCGCTCGGTAATGTTGCCGTAATAGCCTTTCAATTTTTGTTTGGCCTGCAGCTGGGTGCCATAGTCGCTGAGCTTCTTGGCGCGGCGCTGGCCGTGCTGGCCCGGACCATAGGAGCGCTTGTTGACTGGGCTCTTGGGGCGGCCCCAGATATTCTCGCCCATGCGGCGGTCGATCTTGTACTTGGAATTTGCGCGCTTGCTCATCGGTCTCTTTCGTCTTGGGTCGTGAATTTCGTACCGGCGGGGTGCCGGAAAGCGGCGCACTATAGGCAGCGACTTCGGCATGTCAAATGCATGCAACCTAAAGTTTAGTGTCCCGTTTCTATTATAGCAAGTTCAATGGGTTACGACATTCCATCTGCACGCATGGGCACTGGTACAGTTTGAAAATAAGGCGGGATTGAACGGGTCGGAGCCGGGGGGTAGGGTCCGACCATGGCCCACGGTGATGCATTTAGTGAGACGTTCATAGAAAGCTTGCGCCGGGATATTTCCCGTTGGAAATCCGAGCTTTCCATGCTGGACGTAGGTCAACCCAATGACGGCAGAGGTAGGCTTACATCCGAACTGCGATCTTGGTTAGAGGCAGGAGAAGCGGTGTTTAAGCGTTATGAGGACCGCCGTGCCTAAAGGACCATCCGGCCAGAAACGCCCTGCCGACGCCATAGCCCGCGCCGTCCATGTCATGCGGAGCGTTTTGGCCGACTGACTTCTGGTCATTCCAAGAAGATCGACAACCACGTTCACATGGTCGCGCTTTACACTTGCTGGTATAACTTCGCCCGCATGAACTCAGCCGTCCGTATGTCCCCGGCCATGACCTGCGGCCTTGAGCAACGCCTTTGGGATGTCGGCGACATCGTGAAGTTGATCGAGGAATGGGAAGCCACGCAATCTTGACGTTCCTTGCCATAGGCGCTGCTGGCCTTGCGATATGGAGTATCAAAACCGGCGAAGTCCGTGCGGGATGGGGAAGCTATTTCAAGCGAAAGCGCAACCCCGTCGGATATTGGGCTGTCGTTGTTCTGTTTGCAGCCACTTCATTCATATCAGCTTATTTCGCCGCAACGGCACAACCCTAGGTCAAACTGCACCAGTGCCCGCGCATGGGCACTGTTACAGTTTGAGCCCGGACGGGGGTTGAGGGGGTTTCAGGCTGGGGTCAGGGTCCCAACATGCGCTTTCCGCCGCCCTCAATTCGCAGACCATGGTTTCTTGCCACGGGCATTTTCCTGCTGCTGGGGCCGCTGGTCGGGCCCTTTCTATTCCCCCAATATCCCGCGCTGAAACTGGCATGGGTCCTAGTCGCCGGTGCCCTTCTAATCATCGTGATAAAGCAGATGGGGCGCTTCAATGCCTAAGGACCCCAAGGCCAGAAGCGGAAAGCCGATGTGATCGGCAGTTTGGACGACTGACAACCCGTCATTCCAAGAGGATTGACAACCATGTCCCTATAGCCGCGCTATACACTTGCAGGCGCAATTTCGCCTGGATCAACAGTTCGCATGTCGCCCGCCATGGCCGCGCATCTTACGGAAATGCCTTAGGACATTGGCGATAGCGTGGAACGGGAGGCACAGACATGAACCGCGCCCTGACTTTCACCCTCTGCGTGCTGCTGCTGTCCGCGCCGGCTTTGGCGCAGACCGCGCAGCCCAAAATCTATGGGGAGAAACCCATTGGCAGCGGCGATCCCAGCGCCATCAGCTGTTACCCCTCGCCTTCGAGCATCAGCCGCGTCAAGAAATTGGAATGCAAACCCAATTCGGAATGGGCGCGAATGTCCGCCGCTGACAAAGGCACCGACCGAGTCGACACTGGAAAAGAGGCCGGGGGACCGGTGAATATCATGCACTGAGCTTTTTACGCTCAGCGGCCGGTTTTTTCCGGCAAAAGCACATCCGTCATCACCGAGGCAATGTCATTGCGCTGGAACATCTGATATCTGCCGGCGCTCATTTTGTAGAGGCCCTGGAGATAGGCGATGTCGAACTCGGTCAATCCGTCCGCCGCTTTGCCGCAATCCGCGGCCAACAGGTTGGCGATGGTGCTCAAGGGCTGGCAGGCTTGCGGCGCCTTGACCTGGCTCAGCGCCAGCATGGCAATATAATCGGCCAGAGGCACGATTTTCTCTCCCGCCAGCTTGGTGGTGTCGATCACGATCAGGACGTGGTTGAAGCCGCTTATGATGCCGTTATTGATGCGGCCAAGGCCGCCTGTAGCATAGGTCGGGGGTTCGAACAGAAGTGCGCTGTCATTGGATAGGATATTGGTGTCCACGCGGCGGTAGCCGTTCGCGTCCCCGGTCTCGGTGGTGTACCAGGCCTGGACGGGATAGGTGACCGTCGCCAGCCTGTCGAGTTGGGCGACGGTTTCGGCATAACCCAGCCAATAGACGTCATGTTTTCGGACATTGTCCATCAATGCTTGCGGCGTGGTTGTGAAGACGACCTCGATATTGGGCTTGCAGGATGGGTCGCTATTGATCCGCGCGCCTGCCGCCAGCGCGACATACTTGATCCGTTGCCTGATGAATGCCTCGTAGCTGCGATTCTGGCCCACCACCAGCGGACAGATATGGCGCTCCCAGCGTGCGATCTTGTCGGTACGCGGGACCGGCACGACAAAGCCCTTGAGGAATTTGTGGAACTCCTCCCGCATCTTGGTCCCTGTGACGGTGACAGTTTCAGAGGGCTCGGCCGTCTCTGCCGACGCCTGCAGGCCGCCCGCCATCAGCAGGACCGCGACGCTGAATGCCCGGACTGTTTTCCCCGACATGGCCTACGCCTCCGCCGCCACTATACACGACGGGATCACCAGTCCCAATGCCGTACGGGAAATATGTAGCCACCTCGGGGGTGCCTACTTCACCGGTTCGGCAAGCCAAACCGGACCCGTACCAGAAGGCTTCTAGACTGTTCCGGTTGACGTGGTGGTGGTCGGAGGCGCCGGCGTCGGGCTGGCATCGTCGCCGCTGGATGCGGCAATGGCTATGCCCGCAATGGCGCCCGCTCCCAGCAAAACATAGAGGGCGGTTTGTCCGCTGATCTGGGCGCGTTTCACGCCGGCCGGCGCGCCGGGTGAAAGCGGGCCGACATCGGCGGCCAGGACAGTGGAGGTGGACAAAGTCAAAGCCAGAAAGGAAGAAAGCAGGCGCATCTGCACACCTTTGGTTGCGTATCGGGGTGAGTCTAGCGCAGACAATTTGTCAATCCAGCGAGACATCCAGCAAACCGCAACCGAGCCTGTTCGATTTTGAACCTGGCGCTTTTGATCCGCGAACCAGCAGAAGCAACCGGTCTGCGGTCAAACTGTACCTGGGCCTGCCTTCTATGTGAGACTGGCCGCCCATTTGCGCAGGTTTTCAGCCCCACGCAAGAAGCACAAGAAACCGGGGTCCATGCATGATCGAACTTCTGCTTTTCCTCCATATCCTGCTGTTCGTCTTTTCCTTCGCCTTCACCGCCGGCATCGGCATCCTGCTGGACCGGGTGGCGCGTTCCCGCGACACCAAAGCCATCCACACCGCCTTCAGCGCCGCCAAGCCGCTATCCATGACCGGCGGCATCGGCTGGATCCTGACGGCCTTGGTGGGCGTGGGCCTGGCGCATGCTTATGGCCTGGATATGGCCGCGCCCTGGCTGGTCTATTCCTATGCCGCTTTCGCCGTCCTGATCCTGACAGGTTTTTTGCTGCACAGTCCCTGGCAGGCCAAGGTTATCGCGGCATCGGCCTCCGGCGGCCAGGAGCTCGAGGCGCTGCTCCGTTCACCTCTCCACCGCATCGCCTCGGCTGTAAGCGCCGCGAGCATTCTGGCCCTGCTCTATCTGATGACGGCCAGACCTGGATAACTAGCCCGAATAGGCCGGTGGATCGGTCAGCCGGCCGGCCGGGCATCTTTGAGGCCGGCGTCTTTGCCCGCCGCTTCATCGGCCAAGGCGTCCCAGTTCGCCGCCAATTCCCGGTAAGACTCCTTAAGGGCCTCGGTCATGGCTTCGTCGGCCAGTTTCCGCAGAAAAGCCGCCCGTTTCCGGTAATGGTCCGGAGTGTGCATTACCGCCCCTTCACGCCACAGGACTGCTCAACCTGCGGGCGAGGGATTCGGTTCCTTCTCTCCACAAGCTTCTTTGACGCGCCCCCTAAACGGGTCGTGCGGTCATCGCGGAACGGCGTGGTCAGTTGCGAATCTTCGCCAGCGCATCCTTTCGCAGCTTGGCCACCACATTAAATTCGGAATCCACCACCTCGGCTATTTCATATTGCATCGCCGTTCCAAGCAGCTGCGCGATGTCATGGGGGGTGAGGCCATATTCCTCCGCCAGCCAGCGGCTCATCTGGGTGGTGGCGCTTTTCATGGCGGCGTCCAAGGTGCCGCCGGTTCCCATGATCATCTGATAGTCGGCATTTTCCAGGCGCGGCTGGCCAAGCGCCTTTCCGGGAATGACGTCGACATGGAACTGCACATCCAGGGAGGTTTCCAGGCCCTGCCCCGGCAGCTCGCCATCGCCCTGCTGGGCATGTCCGTCGCCCATGAACAGCAGCGCGCCTGGCTGGAATACCGGGATATAGAGGGTGGCGCCCTCGCGCACTTGCGGCGAATCCATATTGCCGCCGAACGGACCGAGATGGCCGCTGCCCAGAACCTCGTCGCGCGGCGGCGCCACGCCAATGCAACCCAGCATGGGATCAAGCTTGATGCTGTAGCCGCTCAGCTTGCCGCTGGGGTTCAGGATGCTGGCGGTTCCGGCGGCCGCGTCCAGCTTCCAGGTCGCAAAGCCGCCCGGCAGACTGGCGATGCCGCGCAGATAGCCGGCTTCCAGCGCCGTGTTGGCCACCAGATTCGATTGATAGGCGGTGTCGCGGTTGGTGCGCACCCGGTCCAGATGCACCACCAGTGTGTCGCCGGGCATCGCGCCCTCGACATAAAAAGGCCCGATCAGGGGATTGCCGCGCGGCGCCAGCGGCTTGCCGTTCTTGTCCTGGCCGCGGCTGTCCAGGGTGCTGGTGCGCACGCTATCGCCCGGCCGCAGCCGCAACACCGGCTTGATATCGGGGGAATAGACATTGTGGAAATCGGCCGGGGCATAGTCGAAGCTTTTTGCCGCGCGCCGCGGCGCCGGGCGCTGTCCCGACAGGCTCACGGGACGCTCCAACCCATCGCCGTCGAGCAAGATGCCCTTGCCGGTGAGTTTCTCGCCCGTCAATTGCAGCACAAGTTCACCGCACGGCTTTTCGGGAGTCTTGCAAGCCAGGTGCAGGCCGTCCTTTTCCAGCCGGCCGGTGAAGGCCAGGCGATTGAAGCTGGCGGATTGGCCGCCCGTCTCGATCGTCAGCCGGCCGTCGGTCATCGGCAGATAGTAATTCTTGCCGCCCCCCTCGCGCACCGCCACTTCCCAGCTTCCGGCATAGTCCGCGGCGGCAGCCGGTGACATGGCGGCGATGGAAACAAACAATCCCGAAAGAAACTTGCCCTTCATCATCCTTCTCCCCTTTTGTCCCGCGCCGGCCATTTGCACTTGCCGGCGGTCTTAATTATCTGGTCTTTGTCCTTGGGGCCCCGTGGCGGAACTGGTAGACGCACCGGACTTAAAATCCGTTGTTCCGAAAGGGACGTGTCTGTTCGAGTCAGACCGGGGCCACCAGCCTTCGCCCGCTTCGCGAGCTGCGGCATGTGCGCGGCCGGTCAAATCACCGCCTCGATCAGGCGCGGGCCACGCCTTGCCATCGCATCCGCGAACTGGGAGGCGAATGCGCTGGTGGTTTCCGCGCGGCTGGCTTCGACGCCCATGCCTTCCGCCAGTTTCACGAAATCCAGCGCGGGATCGTGCAGGTCCAGCATCGCCAGGGTTTTGGGACCCAGATTGCGCGCGCCCACCCGTCCCAATTCCACATTCAGGATATTGTAAGCGCGGTTGGCACAGATGACGGTGACGATATCCAGCCGTTCGCGCGCCATGGTCCACAGCGCCTGCAAGGCATACATGGCTGATCCGTCGCCGGAGACGTTGATCACCTTGCGGTCCGGTACAGCCAGGGCCGCACCCACCGCCATGGGCGGGGCATCGCCGATGGCGCCGCCGGTCAAGACCAGCCAGTCATGCCGCGGCCCATAGCGCAGCGACTTCTGCAATCCGCGCCCGCAAGTGATGGAATCGTCGCACAGAATGACATTGTCGGGCATCAGCCGGGAGATGATCGCGCCGATGCTGTCGGCATCCAGCGCACCCTTGGGCATGTCAGGCACAATACGGGTGACGATACGCCCCGGCCGGCGGGCGCCCAACGCATCGGCCACGGCTTCAAGCGCGCCCGTCATATCTTCATGCGGCTCCGCCAGGGTCAGCAGTTCGCAGCCCTCAGGCGTCACCCAGCTGGGCTTGCCGGGATAGGCGAAGAAGGTCACCGGCGCCGCCGCGCCAACCAGCACGATCTGTTCCAGCCCTTTAAGGAACTCGACAATCTCTTCCGCGAAATAGGGAATGCGTTCGACTTCGCTCAGGCCCTCGCCACGGGTCAGGCGCGGGGTGAAATAGTCGTGCAGCAGCCGCGCCCCGCTCTGCTCAGCGATGCGGCCCGCCGCTTCCACGCCGGCGCTTTGCAGACAGGCGCCCCATAGCAGCAAAGCCGTCTTCTTGCCGTTCTTCAAGGCGGCGGCGATACGATCGATGACGGCACCGTCCACCTTATTGGGCGGCGCCACCGGCAAAGGCGGGGCAGGCCCGTTCGCCTCGCTCCAGGCGGTGTCGGCGGGCAGCACCAGGGTGGCGATCTTTCCCGGCGGCTGCCGCGCCGCCTGAACCACGCGCGCGCCATCGCCTGCCGCCTCGGCCGCGGACTTGCATTGATGCAGCCAGTCCGACACCGAACCGCATATCGCCATGATGTCGGAAGACAGCGGTGCCTGGGCGTATTTGGAATGGCTGGTGGCATGGTCGCCCACGATATTGACAATGGGCTGGTGGCCCTTGCGCGCATTGTGCAGAAAGGAAATCGCATTGCCGAAGCCCGGACCCAGATGCAGCAAGGTCGCGGCCGGCTTGCCTGTCATGCGGGCATAGCCATCGGCGGCGCCTGCCACCACGCCTTCGAACAGGCACAACACGCCGCGCATTTTCGGCTCGCTGTCCAAGGCCGCGACAAAATGCATTTCCGAAGTGCCGGGATTGCCGAAACAAATTTCGACGCCACTGTCCGCCAGGGTGTGAACCAGACTCTCTGCCCCGTTCATGCCGCCCCGTTTTTCCTGTCAGGCCAGCTTGGCGCGTTCGGCCGCGCCCAGCGCCAGAAGATTTTCGTCCGAAATCACCGTGACGAAATCAAAGCCCTTGGCGATCATAGCTTGCGCATATTCGGCGCTGGTGCAGTGCATGCCCGCTTTCAGTCCGGCCTTTTTCGCCGCCCCCAAAATCTTTTCCACCGCCTGCATTACCACCGGATCGGTCTGGTTCTGCCGCGCCTCCCGGCCCAAAGCCAGGCCCAAATCCGACGGCCCGACATAAAGCATGTCCAGTCCCGGCACCTGGGCGATTTCATCCACCCGCTGCAATCCCTGCAAGGTCTCGATCTGGATAATCGCCAACAGGGTCTGGTTGGCGTGATGGACATAATCCTTGCCGCCATAGAGTAAGCCGCGCTTGGGCCCGAAGCTGCGATAGCCGTCGGGGGGATAGCGGCAGGCGCCCACAAAACGCTGGCACTCTTCCACGCTTTCAATATTGGGACAGATCACGCCATAGGCTCCGGCATCCAGCGCCCGCATCACATCGCCCGGCGTGTTCCAGGCCACCCGCATCAAAGGCACGGTATCGGTGGTGGAAATGGCGGCGAACATGGCGCACATGGAAGCGAAATCGCTGCCGCCATGCTGCAGATCGACGGTCAGGCTGTCCCAGCCCTGATGCGCCAGCATTTCCGCCGCCAGGGTGCCGGGCAAAGTGATCCAGCAGTTCAGAGCCGGTTTGCCGGCGGCCCATAATTCCCGAATACGATTGGCGCGCATCGCGTTCAGGTTAGACCATCAAGCGACAGGAACAAAAGCCGGGTTGCGCTGCAAAATCCTTTCGCTCAAGCAGTGAAGGATTGGTGCAGTGCGGGAAGGAATATTCATTCTTGGGATAGGAGAACGGGTCTAGACTCTGTGTGCCAAAGCGCGGGAGCCGCTCATGGTTATGGTTCGTCAGCCTGGTTTGTCCAACAAGGAACAGCATCGCTGCGCCTTCATGTTCTGCCTGACATGGGTAGGTTTTTTTGCCCTGATCGGCGTGTTCACCTATGTGGTGAGCATGTTCTAGGCAGAAGTGATGCTGCCGCTTCAAACGGCGTTTGCCGTTCCCCAACAATTTGCCAACTCAGCATCGCGCCGCCAGCGCGAGGGATTTTGCCATCTGAGCAGGAGCGAGGGAGCGAAGTGGACAGTAAACGTCCATGAGCGACCGAGCGACGAACTCAGAGGGCAAAAGACCCGCGCTGGTCACATCTGCATTGTCCAGCCTTCCACTCCCATAGCAGCTTGTCTGACCGCCTCCGTCAGCGTGGGGTGCGAATGACAGGTGCGGGCGATATCTTCCGATGAAGCGCCGAATTCCATCGCTAGCACCACTTCCGCGATCAGGTTGCCGGCTTCCGGCCCGATAATGGCGCAACCCAACACCTTGTCGGTCTTGGCATCGGCCAGGATCTTCACCAGCCCGTCGGTGGCAGCGATGGTCTTGGCACGGGCATTGGCGGTGAAAGGAAATTTGCCGACCTTATAGGCGATGCCCGCAGCCTTGAGTTCTTCTTCCGATTTGCCCACCGTGGCCACTTCCGGAAAGGTATAAACCACCGAAGGGATGGCATCGTAATTCACATGGCCCGCCTTGCCGGCGATGATCTCGGCGCAGGCCACCGCTTCGTCCTCGGCCTTGTGCGCCAGCATGGGGCCTTCGCGGCAATCACCGATGGCATAGATGCCCGCGACATTGGTGCGATAATGATGATCGGTGATGACGCGGCCGCGCTTGTCCATCGCCACGCCCGCTTCCTGCAGGCCAAGGCCCGCGGTAAAGGGAATGCGGCCGATGGCGACCAGCATCACATCGGCATCCAAAACCTGCTTGTCGCCGCCCGCCGCCGGCTCGACCGTGACCTTCAGCGCGCCGCCCACCTTCTCCACGCCGGTGACCTTGGTGGAAAGATGGAAGGTGAAACCCTGCTTGGTGAGAACACGCTGGAAGGTCTTGGACACTTCCAGATCGATGCCGGGGGTGACACGGTCGAGGAATTCCACCACCGTCACTTCCGCGCCCAGCCGGCCCCACACCGAACCTAGTTCCAGCCCGATCACGCCGGCGCCCACCACCAGCAGTTTCTTGGGCACCGATGTCAGGGCAATGGCGCCGGTCGAGGATACGATTTGCTTTTCATCCAGAGTAACGCCGGGCAAGGGCGCAACGTCGGAGCCAGTGGCGATGATGATATGCTTGCAGCTGAGCGAACGGGTCTTGCCGTCCGGCAACTTCACTTCGACTTTGCCCGGCGCAATGATGCGGGCCTCGCCGACAATGGCTTCGCTCTTGGCTTTCTTGAGCAGGAATTCCACGCCCTTGGTCAGTTCGCCGACCACTTTGGTTTTCTGCGCCATCATGGCGGGGAGGTCGAGTTCGACCTTGGCTTTGATGCCCAGCTTGGCGAAATCGCTCTGGGCTTCGTGAAAGCGCTCGCTGGCATGCAGCAGGGCCTTGGAGGGAATGCAACCGATATTCAGGCAGGTGCCGCCGAAACTGCCGCGCTTGTCGATACAGGCGCTGGTCAGCCCCAGCTGCCCCAGGCGGATGGCCGCGTTATAGCCGCCGGGGCCGCCCCCGATCACGATCGCGTCAAAACTGTCCGCCATGGCTCATTCCTGGTGATTTGCGAGCGGGAACATAACCACCCCGCGCCGAACGAAAACAGCCCAAAACGCATGGCTGCGCAGCAGTTTGTGGGCTTAAAGCCGCACCCTGGTTGGGCCCAGGTCCGCCCCTGCGGGCAAGTTTTGACTGGCATAACGCCCCCGCCTGGGCTTTTCTTTTGGGCGCGAGCGGCCCTTGCTTGCGAACCGCCCCCTTGGAAGGCGGCACCGTTTATCAATTCAGGCATTTTCTCACATCAGGCATTGGAGATTTCAGACATGGCCCCCAGGAAGAAGACAGCGACAGCCAACGGCAATATCGAAGCGCGCCTGGCCGCGTTGCGCGCCGATTTCGATGCGCTGCAGACGGATCTGAAGGGCCTGTATGGCGATGTCGGCCAGATTGCGTCGGAACGCGCGGCCTTGGCGATGCGCTCGGCCGAGGAGATCGCCGACCGCGCCGTGGCGCTGGCGGAAGAAGCCGCCAAGGAAGCCAAGGTGACCGCGCTCGAGTATAAGGAAGAAGCCCAGGAATGGGCGGACGAAAATGCCGAGGAATTGCGGGGCTATGTTCGCAGCCAGCCGATCCAGTCGCTGCTGATCGCCGGCGGCCTCGGCGTTTTCCTGGGCGCGATTTTCCTGAGGCGCTGACAGGCGCGAACGGCATTTTCTTGTTAAATTCTGCTGGCGTATAATCGAACGCGGCGGGCGATGGGGATCATATGTTTGCGCGATTGACAGCCAAGGCCATTTGGGCAGCCGTCGGCATCGCCATGGCTTTTTTCGGCATCGGCCTGCTCGGCATGGCGCTGGCCACCGCTCTGGTGGCGGTGTTGGGCCCTGCCGGCGCCTATGCCGCGGCGGGCGGCGTGCTCCTGCTGCCGCCGCTGCTCTGGGCGATCGTCATCGGGCTGTCACGTCCGCGCAAACAGCCCCCGCCGGCCACCAATGAACTGACCCGCGTGCTGCTGGCGGCGGTGGCCAAGGAAACCCCTTGGATCGCCATTATCGGCGCCGGCCTGGCAGGCGCCGCCAATATGTTTCTAAACCGCAACAAATCCCCGAAATAAATCGCGGCCGCTATCCGCCCTGTGGACAGTTTGGAACCGGCGCGAGACGGCGGCGTTTCGTCCCTCCAGATTGGTGGAGTGACGTCATGCTCGGCTGGGCGCTTACCTTCCTGATCCTCGCCCTCGTTGCCGGATATATGGGTTTTTTCGGACTGGCAGGATTGGCGGCATCGATCGCCAAATTGCTGTTGGTGGTGTTCCTGATCCTTTTGATTGTCAGCGCTTTTTCGGGCGCGCTCAGGGGCAGGCCACCGGTTTGAAATGGCAGTTGGGGGAAACGAAACATGCGTATTCCGGCCTTCATTTTCGAACATCCCGTGGAAGGCTTGATCGCCGGCATCCTATTGCTGGTGCTGGTGTTTGGCTCCGCCGACCGCCATGCCGCGGAAGTGGCCAAGCCGCTGACCCCCAACGCCGCCCAACTGGCCTTGAGCCAAAAGATGTAAAAAATTCGGCTGGACGGGAACGCTTTTCCCAGCCAGCCATTATCAAGGCGGAGCGGACGTCCGATCCGGAACGCCCCCAGCCCCTTCGACAGCCCGCCTCGGGTGTCCGCTCCTCTCTTAAAGCCCCGCTTTGCGGGGCTTTTTGCTTTTCAGGGCATGCGTCCCAGCGGGGAACTTTTGGGCCGCCCGACGGGATAGACCATATAGAGGCTGGAGGGCGTCTGCAGCTGGGTGGGAAAGCCGGTATAGCCGAAGAATTTCTGCACCAGCAGATGCTGATCGCGGCGAAATTCCGCCAGATAGATCAGCGGCCGCGCCAGCAGCCGGGCATCGGCCGGTGGCGCATCGGGATAGCGCTGCGGCTCATTCAATTGCACCACCTTGAGCCCCGGATAATTGAAACGCAGCCAGGCGGTGGTTTGATAGTCGGTGGTGAGAACCGCATCGGCCAGATGGGCTTTGACCAGAGCCGCAACCACCTCGCCGATGGGCGTGAATTCCCGGCCCAATAGGCGCTCCAACGGATTCTTCAGGCCTTTGATATCGGGCGTCCAAACCGCCAGCAGATAGACCGCCAGCAACAGCATCGCCGCCAGCGGCGCCGCGAAGAGGGAGACTTTGCGCCAGAAAGCGCCCGTAAGCGCAAACGCGTCGGCCGCCAGGATCGCCAGCGCCGGATAAAGGAAGCAAGGCCAATTGCCTTGCACCCGATCATGCAGGGCATGTTGCAGGAAATATCCCAGCCCTATCCAGGCCAATATGGCCAGCATCAGCTTGTCACTGCCTAGCCTTGTGGCGCGCCACAGGCCCGCCGCCATCAGAAGAAAAATCAGTGGCGAGGCGAGGCCCAATTGCGCGCCAAGAAATTCGCCGACAAACCGCAAGGTGAAATGACCGGCGCCGATCCGTCCGAACTGAAAGCGGAACGTCTCCCACTGATGTTGCGACTGCCATACAAGGTTGGGCGCGAAGATCGCCAGCGCCAAACCTGCGCCCAAATAGGGCCAGGGCGACAAAAGCCATTTCCTGGCGTCGCGATCCACGATCATCCAGGTGAACGCGCCCGCCCCCAAAAACAGGGTGGAATATTTGGAAAGCAGGCCCAAGCCGGCGGCAAGGCCGGCGCCCAGCCAGGCCCGGGCTTCGCCCAATTGCTGGACCCGCGCCAGGAAATAGACAAAGGCCGCGCTGGTCACCAAGGACGGCATGTCCGGGGTTGCCGCCAGCAACTCGACCGAGGCCATCAAGGTCAGATTGAAGAAGAGGACTGCCAGACCGGCGCGGTTTTCGTCCTTCAGGACCAGGGCCGCGGCGCGCCAGACAAACCAGCTTGCCGGCAAGGACAGGACAATGCCCGCAAACCGTACCCCGAAAGGCGTATCGCCGAACAGCGCGGTGCCGCCCCCGATCAGCCAGGCGATCAGGGGTGGATGGTCGAAATAGCCGGCGGCGAGATGCCGGGACCACAGCCAGCCATAGGCTTCGTCCGCCGACAGCGGCAATCGCGCCGCCATCACCGCGCGCAAGAGCAGTAAGACAAAAATGCAAAGCGCCGAAACGCGCGCGCTAATCATCGCCCGCCACCAGCAAAGCCCCTCCTCCCTCTCGGCGCGAAGCGCCAGGAGGTGGCTGTAGCAACGCCGTGGCGCACAGGGTGAGGCCGGCAGCCAAGCCAGCCGAACGCCGAGCACCACGGCAAAGTTGCGAAAAGGGGGTAAAAAAAGTCACCTTGCCCGCCAGACGAACAGGGTGGACATGGCATAGTTCCACAGCACGGTCATCACCGCGCCGACCGCGCCCGCCACCCACCAGACCGACCGCTCGCCATAGAGAAAGCTCGCCAGATCGACATTGGCCAGCACGCCGACCGACCCGATCAGGCAGAACAGCACGAAGCCGCGCAGCATGGCGAAGCCGCCCTTCAAGCGGCGGTCGCGATAGGTCAATTCATTGTTGAGCAGGAAATTGCTGGTCATGGCCACCAGGGTGGCGATGATCTGCGCGGCGCGGAACGGCTGGTGAAGCAGCAAACCGCCATAGAGCACGGCCAAATGCACAACCAGGCCGATGCTTCCGACAATGGCGAAAAAGATGAAGCGCGGATCGACCAGATCGCCGGTCATCTTGGCCAGCAGCAAGCCGAGAAACTCCACCCCGATCTGGATGTTGAACTTGCTTTCGCCGTCGAAGCGCTCGCCGAAACTGTAAGCCTGTTCGGCAATGCGCAATTTGGGTCCGGCCGTGGTCACGATGTCCAGCAGGATCTTGAATCCCGCCGGCGACAGGCGGGGCGCGATTTCGTCAAACCGGTCCCGCCGCATCATGAAAAATCCCGACATGGGATCGGAAAGCGGCGTGCCCACCAGCCGGTGGGTCAGCCGCGTGGCCAAGGCCGAGATGGCGCCGCGCTTTTCCGAAAAACTTGCCGCCGATCCGCCCGCGACATAGCGGGTGGCGGCCACCAGGTCCGCTTCGCTGCGAAGCTTGGCCAGCATGGCGGGCAGCACCTTTTCGTCATGCTGCAGGTCGGCATCGATCACCGCGACATAGGGCGCGGCACTGGAGAGAATGCCTTCAATACAGGCCCCCGCCAGACCCCGGCGCCCCACCCGCTTGAGACAGCGCACCCTTACATCCCGGGCGGCGATCTCCTTCACCGCCGCTGCGGTGCCGTCCGGGGAATTGTCGTCCACGAAAATAGCTTCCCAGGCGATGCCCGCCAGGGCGGCATCCAGCCGCCGCACCAGTTCGGCGACATTGCCCCGTTCCTTGAAGGTAGGGACCACCACGGACAACTCCGCGGCCGCGGACGGGGCAGGATCGGGGGGCATGGAGCGCGCTCGGAATCGATCATTCCCTTGGTGACCGCGCAAGGCTTTGCCGTCAAGGGGTTAGCCGCACCGATTCATAAATTGCTAACCAGCCCAGCGCTTTAGGCTCCGGGTGGTGAAACCATTGGCGATTAACAAACGTTGGCCCCCAATGAGCGACCCCGCATCCCACCTGCCGCGACGCGGCCCCATCCCCGGCCTGCCCCCCAACCATACACCCTTGCGGTTGATCGCTCCCCGCGTGCTGGTGGTGGAGGACGAAGTCACCGTGGCCCTGTTGATCGAGGACATGGTCAATGAGCTGGCCTATGAGGTCGCCGGAACCGTAGCGCGGTTGGACGATGCGATGCGCCTATTGGACAGCGAGAGTTTCGACCTCGCCATGCTGGACGTGCATCTCAACGGAAAGATGGTTTTTCCCTTCGCTGCCGAACTGGAGGCGCGCGAGATCCCCTTCCTGTTCGCCACCGCCTATGGCTCCCGCGGCATCCCGGAAGAATTTCGTGGTCACCTGGTTTTGCAGAAACCTTTCGGCCCGGTGGAATTGCGGCGCGCCTTGATGAATTTATCCGCCGCCTAGTTCGTCAACTGAAAAGTTCGTCAACTGAAAAACACCGCATACAAGATCACGCCCGCGATCACCGACAGCGCCAGCGATATGTGCAGGACATAGCGCATTACGCCAAGCTCTTTGCCTTGCCGCGCTTCCTGGGCATTCAGAACCGTTCTGCCATGCTCGCCTGTCGCCATATCAAAATCCTCGCTTAGATCCGTCCCAACAGCGCCAACACCACGACGATCACCAGCACCAGGCCCAATGTTCCGGAAGGGTAATAGCCCCAGCCTCTGCTGTGCGGCCATGCCGGCCAGGCACCCAAAAGCAGGAGCAGAAGCACGATGATCAAGAGGGTTCCAAGCATCCGCGATTGCTTTCTTGATGTCCCACCAAGGCAACGCACCCGCGGTGCCGGGGTTCCGGACAAGTTCCGTCTAGTGTCCCGATTCCAAAATTCGCATGATCTCTATATCCAACTCGGGCGAATTTCGGAATCGAAGGTCACTAGCAACTTATTGATTCCTAGTGTCGTTTCGGTTTCGAAGTTCGCCCGGTGCCCGATATCGACATTAGTGCGAGCTTCGAAACCGCGACACTAGCGGATTTTCAGCGCCGCCAGGCTTGCGGTGCCAGCGGCGATCCCGCTGAGGAAGGTGCCCCAACCGATGTCCAGCAAGGTCACGCGCAAGGTCCAGACTTTCAAAGTCGCGAAATTGGTCAGGTCATAGGTGGCATAGGCAAAGAAGCCGAACAGCGCGCCATACAGCGCCGCGATCCGCCAATCGCCGCCGGCCAGCGCCGGGCGCACCGCGAAGATCAACAGTCCCACATTGAAAATCAGATAAAAAATCACCGCCACATTCATGTTGGGATTATCGGCCAGCAACGGTCCCAGATCGCGGTGATAAAGGGGAGCGGAGGTGTTGCCGAGCCAAAGAAAATCCAGCACGCCCATGACCAGGATGCAGACAAGATAGGCGGTCAGATAGGCCATGGCGCCAAGATTGCCCCGCTTTGAACGGAGATCATACGCCAGGGCCTGCTGTCCGGATCATCCCATCCCCCAAAACAGGCCTGGTCCGTCTTTATGATCCATTTGGCGTGCGGGGGCGTAAACCGGTCATAAGCCGGGGCGTGGATGGCCAAGATCGCGATCGTGGGAACGGGGATAGCCGGGCTGGGCAGTGCCTATCTGCTCAACCCCGATCACCAAATCACCGTCTATGAAAAATCATCCCGGGTCGGCGGCCACAGCCGCACCGTCACGGTGGACTATGATGGTCGCCCCATTGCCGTCGATACCGGTTTCATCGTCTTCAACCGGCCCAACTATCCCAACCTGTCGGCAATGTTTTCCCATCTGGCGGTACCCACCCATGCCAGCGACATGTCCTTTGCCGCCTCGATCCGGGACGGCTGGCTGGAATGGGGGGCGCGCGACCTGGACTCCGTCATCGGACAGCGCCGCAACCTTTTGCGTCCCCAATTCGGCCTTTTGGTGCGCGACGTGATGATCTTCAACACCCAGGCGCAAGAAGTGGTGGAGCGGCATCCCGAACTGAGCCTGGATGGTCTGATCCGGAAACTGGGCCTGGGGGAATGGTTTCGCCGCTATTATCTCTTGCCCATGTCGGGGGCGATCTGGAGTTGCCCGCCCTGTGAGATGATGCAATTTCCGGCCCGCACCTTGGTGCGGTTTTTCGCCAATCATCACCTTCTGTCCTTCACCGGCCAGCCGCAATGGTACACCGTCACCGGCGGCGCCCAGGAATATGTCCGCCGCCTCACTGCGTCCTTCGCCCACCGTATTCGCACCAATTGTGCCGCGGTGGCGGTGACACGCCCCAGTACGGGCCCTGAAGCGGGCAAGGTCCAGATCAGGGACGCCATGGGGGGATGGGAGAGTTATGACCAGGTGGTGATGGCATGCCATGGCGATGAGACCTTGGCGCTGCTGAAGGATGCCGACGGCCCGGAGCGGGCTGTGCTTGGCTGCTTTCGCTATCAGAAAAATCGCGCCGTGCTTCATCGCGATCAGAGCGTGATGCCGCGGCGTCGGCGTTGCTGGGCGAGCTGGGTCTATAGCTCGGACGGCGAATTCCTCCATCCCAAGATCACCGTCACCTATTGGATGAATTTGCTGCAGGGGATCGATCATCGCTATCCCTTGTTTGTGAGCCTCAATCCCAAGCGCGACATCCCGGAAGGACTGATCTTCGACCAGGCGGAATTCGATCATCCGGTGTTCGACCAGGCCGCGACGGCGGCGCAGCTTCAGGCCGCGTCCCTGCAGGGGCGCCGCAACACCTGGTTCGCCGGCGCCCATCTGGGCCATGGTTTTCACGAGGATGGACTTGCCAGTGCCGTGGGGGTGGCCCGCGCGCTGGGTGCTACAGTGCCCTGGCGGGAGCTTGGCGCGCCGCAACAAAAATCGCGGCAGCCCGTTATGATAGCTGGATTTCCGGCCGGCCCGGTCCCGGCCGAATTGTTTTGAGCCGCGTCCGAGCCTAATCTTGAGACTTCCAAGGTATGGAAGCCGTGATGTCGTTGATACCCGCCTCCTATATCGAGAAAAGCTGGCGCAAAGCGCTGAGCCGGCTGGAATATGGCCAGTTGGAATTCATCGCCCCCAATGGCGAGGTGACGCACGCCCGTGGCACACAGCCCGGACCTTGTGCCCGTTTCCAGATTCAGGACTGGGACGTGCTGCGCCGGATCATGGCGCGCGGCGATATCGGCCTGGGCGAGGAATATATCGCCGGCAGCTGGCAGACCGACAGTGTTGAAAAACTGGTGAGCCTGTTCCTGCTCAACCTGGATCATTTCTCCGATTTTTCCGATGGCAACATCTTCAACCGGCTTGGCTTTGTCATTCACAACGCGCTGGTGCGCCGCAATTCGATTGCCGGCTCGGCGCGCAACATCAAGGATCATTACGACGTCGGGAACGAATTTTATTCCCTGTGGCTCGACAAAAGCATGACCTACTCCTCGGCGCTCTATGAGGGCACCCAGGAACTCTATCGCGCCCAGCAAAACAAGTATGAGCGCATCCTCTCCAAATTCACCAACAGACGCGCCGATGTGCTGGAAATCGGTTGCGGCTGGGGCGGCTTTGCCGAACGCGCCGCCGCCGACGGCCACAATGTCACCGGCCTGACCATCTCGCCCGCGCAATACAAATTCGCCTGCGAGCGGTTGAAGGGCGCGGCCGATATCCAACTGCGGGACTATCGGCGCAGCCGTGGCCATTTCGATAATATCGTCTCCATCGAAATGTTCGAGGCGGTGGGCGAGCATTATTGGCCCGCCTATTTTTCAACCGTGGCGGAGCGGTTGAAACGTGGCGGCCGCGCCATCATCCAGACCATCACCATCAAGGACGAACTGTTCGGCGGCTACCGCACCCGCAGCGACTTTGTCCGCCATTATGTCTTTCCCGGCGGTATGCTGCCATCCCTGGCACGGTTCCGCGAGGAAGCGGAAAAAGCGGGATTGAAATTCGCAGGCGCCTTCGGTTTCGGCAAGGATTATGCCCGCACCCTGCGCGAATGGCTGACCCAGATGCAGAATGCCGAACCCCAGATCAAGGCGCTGGGCCATGACCAGCAATTCCTGCGCAACTGGGAATTCTATCTCGGCATTTGCGCCGCGACCTTCGAAGTCGCGCGCACCGATGTCGTGCAGGTCGAGCTCGTAAACGCCTAGAAGCGCAATCGGGTGAAGCGCGCAACGGGTCACCCGAAATTGCGCAACAAAAAGCTAGCAATCTTTCATGACGTCGTCGAAGCTCAAGCGGGCATCGAACAGCGAGCGCAAAACCAGTTGAATGCGCGTCGAGACGCAGAAGCGCCGCTTGGCATCCTCGATATGCTTATGCACGGTGGAATCGCTGATCCCCAACACCTGGCCGATCTCCCAATCGCTTTTGCCTTGCGCCACCAGCACCACGCAATCGCGCTGCCTTGGGGTCAGTTGCGGTCCGCGCCGCAAGGGACTGGCTCGCACGCGGCGCAGATTTTCCGCCGCATCGAAAGCCATGGCGCCGACATAATGGGCGGCGGCAAGGCTTCCCAACGGCAACAGCGCGCCGCTTTTCGTCATGAAGGAACAGCAGCCGGCGAAATCGCTATAGCTGCCGGCGGCATCGGCGCCGCGCGGGCGATGGATGGGAACGGTCACAGCCGCGCCCAGGCCCGACGCTTGGACTGCATCCACGAACTCGCGCTGGCCGGGCGTGAGCGCTATCAAGCGGGAAATGTCCGACCACAGGAAAGGCGCATAGGACTGCGCTGCCGTCACCAGCACCGCGTCGTTGGGCGGAGCTGCCATGGTCCAGCCGGGCGGCAAATCCGCCAGCCATCCATGCCCGGCCGCGCCTTGCAGCAGAAAGTGATCAAAGCCCAGCGCGCGGGTGGTTTCACCCAAGCGCGCGCGCAATTGGGCCAGGTCATGGGCCCCCTGCGAGGCTTGCGCGAAATCCTGCACGATCCGGGGCCGCGCCAGCGCCTGGGGCGGGGGAAAGCCGTCACTCATGAGCGAATCTATATCCGCATTGGGGGAACAAGGCAGCGACGGGCAAGCGCTTGCCAGGGCCTTGAGGCCAAATACCAAAAGTGGGACACAATTTGCGCTGTTTTCAAACCCAAGATCGGGTATTGGAGGGCCCCGTCAGGGGAACCGAAAAAGGGCGTTTCATGCTTCGAACAGCTTTTATTGCGCTGGCGCTGCTGGCCAGCTCCACCATCATGGCCAATGCGGCGGGCGACGCCAAAGCAGGGGCGATGGTCTACAAGCGTTGCGCCGTTTGCCACACCAACGACAAGGGCGGCGGCGACGCCCTGGGTCCCAACCTGTTCGGAATCGTCGGCCGCAAGGCCGCCAGCCGCGCCGGCTTTGCCTATTCCGGCCCTCTGCAAAAAGCCGGAATCGTCTGGACTGAGGCCAATCTGACCAAATGGGCGGCCGGCCCCGCCCGCATGGTGCCCGGCACAAAAATGGCCTTTCCCGGCATCACCAGCAAGAAACAGCAAGCCGATGTGGTGGCCTATCTGGGCACCCTGAAATAGGCTTGGCTTCTGGCTTGCGTCAGGATGACGCAGGACCCCCAGGGATATTAAGCATAATTGCTGCATTGCAGCAATTATGCTGTTCCGCCCATGCCGTCGCGTTGACATGGCTTGGCCTCGGGCCATAGTTTTTGCACCGCACAAGAAACCGGTCGGCACGGACAGCGCCCTAAGCCGCCGCGCAATAGCTGTCCATTGGGGATCCGAGAAACGCCATGAAGGTCCTGGTGCCCGTCAAGCGGGTGATCGACTACAATGTAAAAGTTCGCGTCAAAGCGGACCAAAGCGGCGTGGACTTGGCCAATGTCAAAATGTCCATGAATCCGTTTGACGAAATTGCCGTGGAAGAAGCCGTAAGGCTGAAGGAAAAAGGCAAGGCCACGGAAGTGGTCGCCCTTTCCATCGGGCCGCAACAAGCCACGGAAACAATCCGCACCGCTTTGGCCATGGGCGCCGATCGCGGCATCCTGATCAAGACCGATCAGACGGTGGAACCCTTGGCGGTGGCCAAGATCCTCAAAGCCGTGGTGGAAGCCGAAAAGCCGGATTTTGTGATCACCGGCAAGCAGGCGATCGACGATGATGCCAATCAGGTAGGCCAGATGCTGGCGGCGCTGCTGGACTGGCCGCAAGCCACCTTCGCCCATTCCCTGGAGCTGGGCGAGGGCATCGCCAAGGTCAGCCGCGAAATCGATGGCGGCTTGCAAACGGTGGAGGTCAAACTGCCGGCGGTGATGACCACCGATCTGCGCCTCAACCAGCCGCGCTATGCCTCGCTGCCCAATATCATGAAGGCCAAGAAAAAACCGATCGACGAAAAGACGCCCGCCGAGCTTGGCGTCGATATCACCCCGCGCCTCAAGGTCCTGAAAGTGTCGGAGCCGCCCAAGCGCGGCGGCGGCATCAAAGTCGCTTCGGTGGGCGAATTGCTCGACAAGCTCAAAGCCGACGGGGTGATGTAATGGCCTCGCTGGTTCTCGCCGAACATGACAATGCCGCGCTGAAAGACGCCACCCATAAGGCGGTGACAGCTTCTGCCGCGGTATCGACGCCGGTTCATATTCTGGTCGCCGGCGAGAATTGCGCCGCCGTCGCCGATGCCGCCGCAAAAATCGCGGGCGTGGAAAAAGTTCTGCTGGCGGATGCGCCGGCCTATGCCAAGCAACTGGCCGAGCCGATGCAGGCCCTGCTGCTGTCCTTGGCGGGCAGCTATGATGCGATCCTGGCGCCCGCCACCACCACCGGCAAGAACATCCTGCCGCGGGTTGCGGCCAAGCTTGATGTGCCGCAGCTTTCCGAAATCCTCAAAGTGGTTTCGCCCGACACATTCGAGCGTCCGATTTACGCGGGCAATGCCATCGAGACGGTGCAGGCGCCGGCCGGCAAAAAAATTATCACCGTGCGCACCACCGCGTTCAAAGCCGCCGGGGAAGGCGGCAGTGCGGCGATCGAAAAGATCGCGGCCACGGCCGATCCCGGCCTTTCCAGATTCGCCGGCGAGACGCTGTCCAAGTCCGAACGCCCCGAACTGACCTCGGCTAGAATCGTAATCTCCGGCGGACGCGGGCTGGGTTCGGCGGAAAATTTCAAGCTGCTGGATTCCATCGCCGACAAGCTGCACGCCGCGGTCGGTGCCAGCCGGGCGGCGGTGGATGCGGGCTATGTTCCCAACGATTATCAGGTGGGCCAGACCGGCAAGGCGGTGGCGCCCGATCTGTACATTGCGGTGGGCATTTCCGGCGCCATCCAGCATCTGGCGGGCATGAAGGATTCGAAGGCAATCGTCGCCATCAACAAGGACGAAGAAGCGCCGATTTTCCAGGTCGCCGACTATGGATTGGTGGGCGATTTGTTCAAGATTTTGCCCGAACTGGACGAAGAACTCGGCAAGCGTGGTTACAAGTAGCGTAGAAGGCGAGCAACATGGCAATCGAGAAAATCGGCGTTATCGGCGCGGGCCAGATGGGCACCGGCATCGCGCATGTGCTGGCACTGTCCGGCTATGACGTGGTGCTCGACGACATCAACAAGGATGCCTTGGCCAAGGCCGTCGGCCTGGTCGAAAAGAACATGCAGCGCCAGGCCGCCAAGGGCCTTATCAAGGAAGAGCAGATCAAGCCTGCTTTGGCGCGTATCCGGGTCACCCAGACCTTGGACGATCTCAAGGATCGCGAGCTGGTAATCGAGGCGGCGACCGAAGATGAGGCTATCAAGAAGAAGATATTTCAGGACCTGTGCACGCGCATCTCGCCCAAGGCGATGATCGCCACCAACACATCGTCCATTTCCGTGACCCGGCTGGCCGCCTCCACCGACAGGCCGGAAAATTTCATCGGCCTGCATTTCATGAATCCGGTGCCGGTGATGCAGCTGGTGGAAGTGATCCGCGGCATCGCCACCAACGACTCGACATTCCAAGGCGCCTTGGAGCTGGTCAAGCGCGTGGGCAAGACCGCCGCCTATGCCGAGGATTTCCCCGCCTTCATCGTCAACCGCATCCTGCTGCCGATGATCAATGAGGCGGTCTATACGCTGTATGAGGGTGTCGGCAATGTCGATGCCATCGATACCGCCATGCGGCTGGGCGCCAATCATCCCATGGGGCCGCTGCAATTGGCCGACTTTATCGGCCTGGATACCTGTCTCAGCGTGATGCAGGTTCTGTATGAAGGCCTGGCGGATTCCAAATATCGCCCCTGCCCGCTTCTGGTGAAATATGTGGAAGCCGGTTGGCTGGGTCGCAAAACAGGCCGCGGTTTCTACGACTATCGCGGCGAACACCCCGTCCCGACTCGCTAGCCCTCAGTAGCGAGAGATTTTGGAGCGTGGGCAGGAGGCCGCGCGGAGCGTACAAAAAGTACGTGAGCACGGCCGACGAACCCACGACCCAAAAGATCCGCGCTAGGTTCCAGTGATGCGTTTAAAATATTTCACCGCTTCCGGCGTACCCCAGTCCGCGGGTCCAGCAGCTGTGGCAATGATTTTGCCTTGCGGGTCGATCAGCACCGTCATCGGCAGGGAAATGGCGACAAAGCTCCGCATCATCACCTTTTCATTGTCGCGATAGGCGACAAGATTTCCGGCATTATGCTCCTTGAGAAAGGCGGCGGCGTCGACCGTGTCCTTGTCGCCGGTATCCACCGCCACCACCCGCACACCGGGCGCGAAGCGCGACAGCCGGGCCAGGGAGGGCAACTCATTGACGCAAGGACCGCACCAGGTGGCCCAGAGGTTCAAAAGCACATAGCGCCCCCGGAACGCGTCCAATGCATGGCGGGTACCCGTCGGGTCGGTGAAATGCACGGCCGGGGCGGATTTGGGCGTCTTTTCCAGCACCAGCGCCGAAAGCGAGGCCGGCGGCTCAAGCCCCTGATGGACAGAAAGCAGCCCTTTCCCATATAGAACCCCCAGCACGACTGCTGTGATCAGGGCCAGGCTGATAATGATTTTCTTGGTCATGGTCTTTCGGATGACAAAATGAGCACCAACAAAATGTGGGGTGGACGGTTTGAAGCCGGCCCCTCCGCCATCATGAGGGAGATTACCCCCTCGATCGATTTCGACAAGCGCCTCGCGGCGGAAGACCTGGCGGGGTCGCGGGCGCATTGCCGCATGCTGGCCAATGAAGGGATCATCTCCAAGGATGACGGCCAGGCCATCCTGGATGGGCTCGCCAAGATCGAAAAGGAAATCGCCGAGAGCAGCTTTGTTTTCAAGCGCGAGCTGGAAGATATCCATCTCAATATCGAAGCCCGGCTGGCCGAACTGATCGGTCCGGCGGCGGGCCGGCTGCACACCGCGCGCTCGCGCAACGATCAGGTGGTGACCGATTTTCGTCTTTGGGTGCGCGCCGCTTGCGAACGCGCCGACCAGGGCCTGCTGGCGCTGCAGCGCGCCTTGCTCGCCCAGGCCGAAAAGCATGTCGAGACTATCATGCCGGGCTTCACCCATATGCAGGTGGCCCAGCCGGTGACCTTCGGCCATCACATGTTGGCCTATGTCGAAATGTTCGGCCGCGACCGTGGCCGCTTCGAAGACGCCAGGAAGCGGTTGAATGAATCGCCCTTGGGCGCCGCGGCCCTGGCGGGGACTTCCTTTCCCATCGATCGCGACAACACCGCCCACGCATTGGGCTTCATGCGGCCGATGCGCAATTCCATGGACGCGATTTCGGCGCGCGATTTCGCGCTGGAATATCTGGCGGCCTGCTCCATCTGCGCGGTGCATCTGTCGCGCCTGGCGGGCGAGCTGGTGCAATGGTCGACGCCCATGTTCGGCTTTGTGAAACTGTCGGATGCCTTCACCACCGGCTCTTCCATCATGCCGCAAAAGCGCAATCCCGATGCCGCCGAACTGATCCGCGGCAAGACCGGGCGGGTGCTGGGCGATTTCGTGGCGCTGGCCACCGTGGTCAAAGGCCTGGTGCTGACCTATGGCACCGATCTGCAGGAAGACAAAGAGCGGGTGTTCGATGCCGCCGACACGTTGGAGCTTTGCCTGGCGGCGATGGCGGCCATGGCCGCCGATCTGACGGCGAACCCTGTGCGCATGCGCGCGGCTTGCGAGCCGGGTTTTCCCACCGCTACGGACCTGGCCGATTGGGTGGTGCGGGTGCTGAAAAAGCCGTTCCGCGAGGCCCATCATATCGCCGGTTCCATCGTCAGGATCGCCGAAGAAAAAGGCGTCAGTTTGGACAAACTGCCGCTTGCCGACATGCAGGCGGTCGAACCCGCCATCACCGCCGAAGTGTTCAAGGTTCTTTCGCCGGAAGCCAGTGTGCAGTCGCGCATGAGCCTGGGCGGCACCGCGCCGGCGCGGGTGAAGGAACAGTTGGCGCATTGGAAAGGCGTTCTGAAATGAAGCACGTCTTGATAATCGCCGCGCTGTCGTTGTGGGTCTCCGCCTGCGGCGTCAAGAACGATCTGGTGAAGCCAAATGGTCAGCAGACCCAGAAAGACGAGAACGATCCGTCCAAGCCGCCTTATCCCTTGGGTCGCTAGGGCCGGACGATGAATCATTTCCAATACACGGACGGCGTGCTGTGCGCGGAAGACGTGCGGCTGGACCTCTTGGCGGAAGCCGTGGGCACACCCTTCTATTGCTATTCGACCGCCACCTTGGAGCGGCATTTCAAGATTTTCGCGGCCGCGGTTCCGGCAGGATCGCTGGTGGCCTATGCCGCGAAGGCCAATGACAATCTGGCGGTCCTCACCACCTTGGCCAAGCTGGGCGCGGGCGCCGATGTGGTTTCGGGCGGCGAGCTGTTCAAGGCACTGGCCGCGGGTGTTCCTGCCGGCAAGATCGTGTTTTCCGGCGTGGGCAAGACGGCCGCGGAGATGCGCAGCGCACTGGAAGCCGGCATCTATCAATTCAATGTCGAAAGCGAACCCGAGCTGGCGGTGCTGAATGAGGTGGCGGCCAGCCTAGGGATGCGTGCCCCCACCAGCTTGCGCATCAATCCCGATGTGGATGCCAAGACCCACGCCAAAATCACCACCGGCACGGCGGAAACCAAATTCGGCATTCCCCTGACCCGCGCGCGCGAGACCTATGCCAACGCTGCCAAGCTCGCGAATATCGAGATCGTTGGCGTCGATGTCCATATCGGCAGCCAGATCACCGATCTGGAGCCGTTCGAGGCCGCTTTCCGGCGGGCCGCGGAGCTGGTGACCGTCCTGCGCGGCGATGGCCACGCCATAGCCCGCTTGGACTTGGGCGGTGGATTGGGCGTGCCTTATGAAAACAGCAACACCCCGCCGCCCGATCCCAACGCTTATGGCGCGATGGTCAGCCGGGTGACCAGGGATTTGGGCTGCCGCCTGTCCTTCGAACCCGGCCGGTTGATCGCCGCCAATGCCGGGGTGCTGGTGTCGCGGGTGATCTATGTCAAGCAGGGCGAAGCCAAGACCTTTTTGATCATTGACGCCGCCATGAACGATTTGGTGCGGCCGGCCATGTATGACGCGCACCACGACATTGCCGCGGTCGTGGAACCCGAGCTGGGTTCCCCGCGCCCGAAATATGATGTGGTGGGGCCGATCTGTGAAACTTCCGATTTGTTTGCGGCGGACCGGCCTTTGCCGGAGCTGAAAAGCGGCGATCTTGTGGCCATTCTGTCGGCGGGCGCCTATGGCGCGGTGATGGCCAGTGACTACAATGCCCGTCCCGCCGCCGCTGAAGTCTTGGTGTCGGGCGAACATTGGGGCATCGTACGGCCACGGGAGACCTATGCCGACCTCATCGCCAAGGACCGCCTACCAGACTGGCTTTCCGACTGACCCACTAAGTGGCCGGATTGCGCGCGCCCGCGCGGTTCTGGCGATCGAGCGGGTGCTGCCGCGGCTGTGGCCGGCTTTCGGTTTCATCGGCCTGTATTTTGTGCTGGCCCTGACGGGAGTCTTCGCCTTTGTGCCATGGCCGTTGCAGGCCTTGGCTCTGGCCGCCACCATCACCTTGAGCGGCCTTTCGCTGGCCGAAGGTTTTTCGGATTTCGTTTGGCCGCGCAGCCTGGACGCGGAGCGGCGGCTGGAGCGCGATAGTGGGCTTATCCACCGCCCGGTTTCCGAGCGCCATGACGTGCTGGTGGGCGAGGATCCCTTTGCGCGGGAATTGTGGGCGCTGCACCGGGCGCGGGGGTTGCCAAAAAATTTCCGCTTCACCCTGCCCCGGACCGATATTGCCGCTCGCGATCCGCGGGGGTTGCGCTGGTATTTGCTGATCGCCCTGGCCGTCAGCTTTGTCCTGGCCCGCAACGAGATTCCGGCGCGGCTGATCAGTGCCTTCGACAGCGGTGCGGGCGCCGCCGCCTCGTTGGATGCCTGGATCGATCCGCCGCCTTATACCGGTCTGCCCCTGACCTCTCTGCATGTCGGCGACACTTCCGTGATCCGCGTACCGCAGGGGTCGGTGCTGAATTTGCGGGTGCATGGCGCGCCGCGCACCCCGGGCCTTGCGGCGGGCAACAATGCGGCGCCGCGCTTTGCCGGCGAGGACGGCGAATATTCCAGCAATGTGATTCTTTCCACCGATGCGCGGGTACGGGTGCAAGTCGGCGGCCATGCCATCGGCAAGTGGAATATCCAGGCGGTGGTGGACGCGCCGCCGGTGATCGCCTTGACCGCCAAGCCGTCGCGCACCGAGCAGCTGGCCACCACATTCGCCATCAAAGGCGACGACGATTACGGCATCACCAATGTCCATGCGGTGCTGATGCCAAAAGGCGGTCACGGCAAACCACTGGTCGCGGATTTGCCGCTGCCGGAATCCGCCGCCAAGCATGTGGAGCAAAACAGCTATATCGACCTCACCAGCCATCCTTATGCGGGTTTGATGGTGGAAGGCCGGCTGGAAGCGCGCGACGCCATCGGCCAGAAAGGCGTGAGTGCGCCGTTCACCTTCCGCCTGCCCGCCCGCGTCTTCACCGATCCCTTGGCCCGCGCCTTGGTAGAGCAACGCCAGCATCTGGCGACCTCTGATGCCGCCGGGCGGCGGGTGGTGCTGGCAACCCTGGATGCGCTGACCATCGGCCCGGAACGTTTCTATGAAGGCAAGAACGATATCTTCCTGGCCCTGCGCACGGCTTTCAATGGCGTGAAGAATGCCAAGAAGGAAGCCGACATCACCCGGGTGGAAGACCTGTTGTGGCAGACCGCGCTGAAGCTGGAACGCGGCGGGCTATTGTCGGCGGCCGAGGAGCTGCGCAAACTGCAAATGATGATCACCGCCGCACTGGCCTCCGGCGCGCCGCAGGAGGTGATCGATGAGCTGCTCAAGCGCTATAACGAAGCGATGAAGCGTTATGTCGATGCGCTGGCGGCCAATCCGCCGCCCGCCGACCAAGGCCCGATGTCGCCCGACGCCAAAACCCTGGGCATGGACGATGTGCAGCAGCTGATGCAGATGATCCAGAAATTGTCGCAAGCCGGCGAGCGCGAAAAGGCGGCAAAGCTGTTGGCGGCGTTGCAGTCCATGCTGGAAAATATGCGCATGACCCAGGGCAAGGGCGGCCAGAATGCGCAGAACCAGGCGCTGAACCAGAAGCTGCAAAAATATGGCGATCTGATGGGCAAGCAGCGCAACCTGTTGGACAAGACCTTCCGCCAGCAACAGGGCCTGGCCGATCCCAAGGATGGCGGCACCCAGGGTCTGCAGAAGCAACAACAGAGCCTGGAAAAGGAACTGCAGGATTCCCTGAAAGGCATGGACGGCAAATCGGCGCAGAAAATGCGCGAGGCGGGCAAGGCGATGGGCGACGCGCAGAACGCGCTGGGGCAAAAGGACCTCACCAATGCCGGAAGCTCACAGAACCAGGCCTTGGATGCCTTGAGACAGGGGGCCCAGGCCCTGGCCGACGAAGCCGAGCAGGGCACCGGCCGCATGGGCGGCGGCAAGGAAGACCCGCTGGGACGCAGCCCTTCGCAGCTGGGCAATTCCGGGGTCAAGATTCCCGGCGCCACCGATCTCGCCCGCGCCCGCCAGATTCTGGAGGAGCTGCGCCGCCGTGCCGCCCAGATGAACCGGCCGCAGCAGGAACGTGATTATATCGACCGGCTGTTGAAGGCGTTCTAGGGTGAGACGCGACCGGTGAAGCCGGGCAAATCGATCCTGCGGATCGATTTGAGCGTCGAACGCCCGAAGCGAAAGCGAAGGGCGCGTCGCTAGCTCGGTACTTTCCCGATATAAGGCAATCCCCGATACCGGCCCGCATCATCCATGCCATAGCCGATGACAAAATCGTCGCCCACCGGAAAGCCGACAAAATCGGCCTTGGCCACGGTATCGCCGCGCTGCTTGTCCAGCATCACCGCCACCTGCACGCTGGCGGCGCCCGCCTTTCCAGCACATTGGGATCCTAAGCTTAGAATTCCACGTGGACAAGTTGTCGC
>JADMIO010792684.1_pt1 | contig 119063 bp, 115 predicted proteins | sample 8958161 | NCBI WGS metagenome assembly JADMIO01 (sample SAMN16585339, study PRJNA669376) | soil metagenome | isolation source: Crop rotation soil | place: USA: Cullars Rotation, Alabama | collected 2011 | reverse complement strand
GCCGCGACTTCAAGTCACGTGAATTCCAAGCTTCGGATCCCACTGTGCTGGAAAGGCCACCGGCGGTGCCGCACCGCTCGGCAAGGCGCCCGACACGTCGTTGGCAGAGCCCGCAGCCAACGAAACGGATGGAGCGGCCGCCACGACGATCGCCAGCAAAAAGCGCTTCAACATCAAGGACGACCTCGGATACCTGTACGAACTGAGCCTGCAATCGACGGCCACCGCGCCCGCCTATATGGTCTGGCGCGGCGGCGAATACTGGCCGAAGCGCCGCCCCGTCTCAAGGACTTGGAAGCCCGCGACCCGTGACAGCCCCACCGGCGAAAGAGACGGAAACCGCGGCGTTGGCGCGCCAAGTCCGCGCCGGCGATCGCCGCGCACTGGCCAAGGCTATCACGCTGGTTGAATCGCAACGCGACGCCGACGAAGCCGAAGCCGCCCGCTTGATCGACATGTTGCTTCCGCACGCCGGCAATAGCGTGCGCATTGGCCTGTCCGGTTCACCCGGTGTCGGCAAGTCGACCTTCATCGAAGCGCTCGGCACCTGGCTGACCGCGCAGCGCCATCATGTCGCCGTGCTCGCTGTCGATCCGTCGTCGCGCCGGTCCGGCGGTTCGATCCTTGGCGACAAGACCCGCATGGTGCGCTTGGCGCAGGATCCGCACGCCTTCATTCGTCCATCCCCGGCCGGCACCACGCTTGGCGGCGTCACAAGGCGCACGCGCGAAGCGATGGTGCTGGTCGAAGCGGCGGGCTTCGATGTCGTCCTGGTTGAAACCGTCGGCGTCGGTCAGTCCGAAACCGCGGTCGCCGACATGGTCGACATGTTCGTGGTTCTGGTGTCGCCCGGCGGCGGCGACGAGTTGCAAGGCATCAAGCGCGGCATCACCGAATTGGCCGATCTCGTCGTCGTCACCAAGGCCGACGGCGACCTCATCGCACCGGCAAAGCGTGCGGCGGCCGAATACGGTTCGGCGCTCCATATGATCCGTCCCAAATGGCAGAGCTGGAGCGCGGCGGTCCGCCTCGTCTCGTCGACCGAGGGGCAGGGGATCGCCGACGTCTGGAGCGACGTCGAACACTTTCGTGCCGCGCTCACGGCCGCCGGCGACTGGGACAGCCATCGCCGCGATCAGCGGGTGCGTTGGCTGTGGAGCGAACTGCGCGAAGGTCTGCTGGCGAGCCTCAATTCCGACACCCGCATCGCCAAGGAAATTGCCCGCCTTGAGGCCGGCGTCGCCAAGGGCGAAACCGCCCCGGTTGCCGCCGCGCGCGAGCTTTTGGCGCAGTTTCGCGGCAAAACTTGACGCCCCCTGGCCCCTCGACTATAGCTCCCCGCCTTTCGCGGCCCACCTTGGGCCGCGGGACCAAGATTCAGACAGGATAGAAGACCATGGCGCGCCGCTGCGAACTCACGGGCAAGGGAGTGTTGTCCGGGCACAATGTCAGCCACGCCAACAACAAGACGAAGCGCAAGTTTCGTCCGAACGTGTCGGATGTCGCCGTCATTTCGGACAAGCTGAACCGCACCGTCCGCCTGAAGATCTCCAAGCACGCCCTGCGTTCGATCGACCACAACGGTGGTCTCGACACCTTTCTCCTCAAGCAAGGCGACGCCAATTTGTCGATCCGCGCGCGCCGCCTGAAGCGCGAAATTGCGCGCGCCGTTGCCGCCGAGCCCAAGGCAGCCGCCTCCTAACCCTGTAGTCGCAAGCCGGTTCGCGTTTAACCATGGATCGTGGGTGAGTTCCCGCGCTTGCGTGTGTCGTCGCCTTACACCTAACATTCGCGAATACCGCGCGATGGGGATTGGGCGGTAACAGGGGTGGGGCGGCAACTCTGCAACGCTTGGGATCATGACCAGATACGCCAGCCAATTCGTGGCCCGTGACGTGCTCGGCGGCCTCGCCGGACGCCAGCAGCGCACGCATTGGCTCGTGCGCATCGGGCGCGCCGTGCTGCGCTTGGCGGTGCCGGTCGTGGCCTCCGTCGTCACCTTGGCGGCGGCGTGGGAATTGCGCGCGACGCCCGTCACCGCGCTCAACGATTTCCTGGCCCCCGACCGGCCGGATCTCTTTCCTTCAACCTGGCTCACGGCCGGTCACTTCATGGTGCCGGTGATTTTTCTGCTGACCAATTTGGTCAACCGCCGCTATGGCCAAGATTATGCGATCGCGCACGTGCTGGCGTCATGGGCGCTCGCCGCTGGTGTCACCATCGCCGCGATCAACAAGCTCGATCCGCGTTTACCGCTCGCCGGAGCGTTGCCCGACTTGCGCACTGTCGCCAGCTTCGTCGGCGCCTTCGTCGTCGCGCAATCGTTCGGCGCCTTGGTCTTCGATCGCACGCGCGGTGTCGTCTGGTGGCACGCGCCGCTTTATGCGGCCCTCGCGTCGAGTTTCCTCAGCATGTTCATTTTCTATCCGATCGCCTATTTCGGCACCGATCCGATCTGGATCAATCACATGGCACTCGACGTCGGCGTCAAGGCCGCGATGTCGTTCGTGCTTCTGGTGCCCTATCTGATTTTGCGCCCGGTCATCCGCCCGATGCCCGGCTTCGGCGGGTTCTAAGCGCTACTTCAGTCGCTTCGCCGACAAGATGCGTCCCGGAAAAATCTTGGCCAAATCCCAAGCGCTGCTCATGGCGGTGAGACAGCGGCCGCCATAGTCGGGCCCGGTGCACAACCGCCAGGTGCCTTCGTTGATCACCAATGCCGCCGGAATTGGCACATGCGCTTCGGCTAGATTGGGCACGCTGTCTGCTAGCGCTTTCCAGTCGCCGTCAAAGCCCGCCTTTTCGAATACGACCAGATCGGCACGCGGCGGCGGCCGCCGGTCGCCCCAATGTCGCATCAGCACGGGCACGCGCTCCGGCCTGAGCGATCCTGGCGCGTCGCTGAATCCGAGCGTCGGCAGCGATGGCGCGTTGCCGGAGAGCCAAATGCAGTCGCCGGAATAATTCGCTCCCGTGCAGACCAGCCAGCGCGCCGTGAGGACGCGGAGGCTCGCGATCTTGGTTGGCTTCTCCGCCTGCAGGTTCGGTTGGGGATCGCGAAACACCAGCTCCTTGCCGGCGTAATTGGGCTCCGAGAACGTGTGCAGATTTTGTGCCTGCGCGACGGCGCTCGTCATGATCCCCGATACGCACGCTAGAATGAAGACCGACTTCTTCGTCATCGCACGCACCTCGCGAATTAATCGCGCAGCTCGAACATCATCAGCATCGTCTGTTGCAGCGGCGGATTAAAATTGTCGTCCGAGATGATGTAGATCAGCGTCTCGCCGTTCGGCCCGCGGTTCACCGACAAGCCTTCCATATTGTCGATCACATACGTCATGCCCGCATCGGCGATCACTTCGCCGTCGAGCACCGCATTCGCCTTCACCGTCTTGCCGTCGATCCGCCGCATCTCGAAGCCGACGCCGCCGATGCGGCTGAAGCGCCGCTCCAGCGTCAGCACGTCGCCGTTCGGCAGTTGCCGCACGTCGGTGAGCTCGAACGGCGCGCGCGGCTTCAATGCCATCGGCTCGATCTTGCCCTTGCCACCGGTGGGTATCAGCCAGCCGTGGAAATTGCCGTGCGCATCCTTGAAGTCCTCGGTCAGCGCCAGCAGCCGCCCGTCGCGAAGCACCGCGATGCCTTCGAGCCCGCTGTTCTCCGGCGCCTGTTTCAATTCGGGCGGCGTGGTCACGACCTGCGGCGTCGTATCCAAGCCGCCATTGCGTACGTTGTAGCGCCAGATGCGGTGATCGCGTTCGAAGCTGACATAGCCGATCGTCTCGCCGGCCATCGCAAAGCCTTCGGCGTCGCCCGCCCCCTTGCCGATAAGCGGGTGTCCATCGAGCCCGCGCAGCGGCCCGATCTCCGTCCCGCCGACGCCGGTCAGTCTGCCGTCGGTGTATTGCAGGGTGCCGCTCCCCCAATGACCTTCGTCGGAGATGGCGATGAAGTGCGAGCGGTCCTCGGAAACCTGAAGCGCCGACCAGCCGCCGAAATTCTTGTCGCCCGAGGTCAGCCGCAGCGAGCCGCGGAAGATCAGCTTGCCGATGCCTTTGTCTTGCGTCTGGCCGACGTTGAGCCTGAGCGGCGTGCTCTCGATCGTCAAAGGCCGCGCCGCCTCCTCCGCCGCCGCCGCGAGCGTCGAGAGCGCGAAGGCGACGGCGGCAAGCAACACGCGTTTCATTTCGCCACCGCTTGCAGTTTCGGCCGCGCCGTTTTGCGCACCCGCGTGCGCCCGCGCTTGCCGCGGCCCTTTTCGTTGTCCTCGTCGAACAGCTCCGCGAGCTTGTCCGTCATCGCCCCGCCCAACTGTTCGGCGTCGACGATCGTCACCGCGCGCCGGTAATAGCGCGTCACGTCATGGCCGATGCCGATCGCCAGCAACTCGACCGGCGAGCGCGTTTCGATCAGCTCGATCACCTCGCGCAAGTGCCGCTCGAGGTAATTGCCGGCGTTGACCGAAAGCGTCGAGTCGTCGACGGGCGCGCCGTCCGAGATCACCATCAGAATGCGCCGTTGCTCTTGCCGCGCGATGAGCCGGTTGTGCGCCCACAGCAGCGCCTCGCCGTCGATGTTCTCCTTGAGCAAACCTTCGCGCATCATCAGGCCCAGCGCGCGGCGCGCCCGGCGCCACGGCGCATCGGCCGACTTGTAGATGATGTGGCGCAGATCGTTGAGCCGCCCCGGCTGCGGCGGCTTCGCGTCTTGCAGCCACTTGTCGCGCGACTGTCCGCCTTTCCACGCCTTGGTCGTGAAGCCCAGGATCTCGACCTTGACGTTGCAGCGTTCCAGCGTGCGCGCCAAAATGTCGGCGCACATCGCCGCCACCATGATCGGCCGCCCGCGCATCGAACCCGAATTGTCGAGCAGCAGCGTCACCACTGTGTCGCGGAAATCCGTGTCGCGCTCCCATTTGTAGGACAGCGGATGCATCGGATCGACGACCACGCGCGACAACCGCGCCGGATCCAAGATGCCTTCCTCGAGATCGAACTCCCACGAGCGGTTCTGCTTTGCCATCAAGCGGCGCTGCAACCGGTTGGCAAGGCGCGACACCACGCCTTGCAACGCCTGCAGCTGCTGATCGAGATACGCACGCAGTCGCGCCAGCTCCTCGAGATCGCACAGCGCCTCGGCTTCGACCGTTTCGTCGAAGGCCGTCGTGAAGATCTTGTAGCTGGGCTCGTTCAGCCGGTCGGAGAAGGGATGATCGGGCCGGAACGGCTGCTTGCCGTCGGCGGTTTCTTCGGCGTCGGATTTCGCTGGCCGCTCTTCGGTATCGATCTCCGCCGATTGCTGCTCGCCTTCTTCGCCTTCGCTCTCGGAGTATTCGACCTCGTCGGCGCTGGCGCCTTGCGGTTCGGACGCCTCGCTCGCTTCGCCGTCGCCGTCCTGGTTCTGCTCTTGATCCTCGCTGTCGTTCTCGTCGTCCTTACCGTCGTCGGGATCCTCGCCGAGCTCATCGCCAAGCCCGAGGTCGCTGACGATGCGCCGCGTCAGCTTCGCGAACGCCTGCTGATCGCGGATCGTATCGAACAGTTTTTCGAGATCGTGTCCGGCTCGGCTTTCGATTTGTTGGCGCCACAGCTCGAGCGCCGTCTCACCGGCCGGCGGCGCCGCACGCCCCGTGAGCCGCTCGCGCACCATGAGTCCCACGGCTTCCGCCAGCGGCACTTCGTTGCGGTCGCGCGCCCGCGCGTAACCCTTCTGCGTCAGCCGCGCGTTCAGGCAGGCGTCGAGATTGCGCGCCACGCCGCGCATCGCGTTGGCGCCGATCGCCTCGACGCGCGCCTGCTCGGCCGCCTCGAAGATTGCGCGCGCCGACGTTCCCGGCGGTGCATAGGTGCCGTGCGTCTTCTCGTCGTGATAGGCGAGCTTGAGCGCAAAGGCATCCGCCGCACCGCGCGTCTGCGCCACGTCGTTGCTCGGCAGATCGCGCCCCGGCAACGGCAACCGCGCCTTCAACCCGCGCAACTGCGGTGGCTCCGTGCCGAACGTCACCTCGAGCTCAGGCTCCGCCCCCAGCGCCCGCATCGTATTGATGACGGCGCGCTTGAACGGCTCAGCAGGGCTCTCGGGTTTCGTCGCCACGTCAACTACCTACTTGCTGTCATGGTCCGCGAAGGCGGACCACCCACGACTTTGTTCCTGGCCAGGAAGGCGTGGATGGTCCGCCTTCGCGGACCATGACAACTGGAAGAACGTCACGCCACCATCACTTTCGCCGCCGACTCCGGCAATTCTTCGCCGAAGCAGCGCTGGTAGAACTCGGCCACCGTCGCGCGCTCGAGCTCGTCGCATTTGTTGAGGAACGTGACGCGGAAGCCGAAGCCGATGTCGCCGCCGAAGATGTTGGCGTTCTCGGCCCAGGTCAGCACCGTACGCGGGCTCATCACCGTCGAGATGTCGCCGTTCATGAAGGCGTTGCGCGTCAGATCGGCGACGCGAACCATCGCCGCGATCTTCTTCTTGCCGTCGGCGCCCGCATAGGTCGGCGCCTTGGCCATGATGATCTCGACCTCTTTGTCGTGCGCCAGATAGTTCAACGTCGTGACGATGTTCCAGCGGTCCATCTGCCCTTGGTTGATCTGCTGCGTGCCGTGATAGAGCCCGGTGGTGTCGCCAAGCCCGATCGTGTTGGTCGTCGAGAACAGACGGAACGAGGGATGCGGCCGGATCACGCGGTTCTGGTCGAGCAAGGTGAGCTTACCCGCCTGTTCGAGCACGCGCTGGATCACGAACATCACGTCCGGACGGCCGGCGTCATATTCGTCGAAGCAGATCGCCACGGGGTGCTGCAACGCCCACGGCAAAATGCCTTCGCGGAATTCGGTCACCTGCTGGCCTTCGCGAATGACGATCGCGTCCTTGCCGACGAGGTCGATACGGCTGATGTGGCTGTCGAGATTGATGCGGATGCAGGGCCAGTTGAGCCGCGCCGCCACCTGCTCGATATGCGTCGACTTGCCGGTGCCGTGATAGCCTTGGATCATGACGCGCCGGTTGTGCGCAAAGCCCGCCAGGATCGCGAGCGTGGTCTCGCGGTCGAAGCGATAGGCGGGATCGAGGTCGGGCACGTACTCGTTCGGTCTCGAGAAGGCGGGCACCTTCATCGCAACCTCGACGCCGAAAACTTTACGAGCGTCGACAGTAGTATCGGGCTGGGACTCCGGCCCCATCCCGGTTGGCATCGTGTTCATCAGAGCGGCTTTCTGTAGTGAATATCTGTACGCGTACCCCGTGCGGCCGCCCCAAGCGGCAACGGGGTGGCGAATTCGCTGCGATCATTTCAGGAAAAGCCCGATGACCGCAACTGGCCGTAGGCCTTGATAACTTGTCGCAGATTTTCCTCAGCCCCGCGGTCGCCGCCGTTGGCATCCGGATGGAAGCGCTTCACCAGTTCCTTAAAGCGCTGTTTGACGTCCTGCAAGGTCGCGGTCGGCTCAAGATTTAGTGCGTCGAGGCTGGCCAGCTGCATTTTGGTTAGCGCGCCGCCCGCCTTGCCGTTCGCCGGCTTGGCCTTTGCCTTCGGCCCCGGCGCCGACGGCCCGTCCTCGAACAAGATGAAGGGATCGACATAGGCGCCCTTGAAGAAGAAGCGCAGCTTGGCGTTGGGCGCTTCCGGCTGGCCTTGCATCCCGAGTTTCCAGGTCGGCCGCAAGCCCGTCAGCGCCGCGCGCTGATAGGCTTCGATCTCGTCGGCCTTCATGTCCTTGAAGAAATCCCACGCCTGGTTGTACTCGCGGACATGGTCGAGACAGAACCAATAATAGTCGCGCAAGCTCTGACGGCTTTTGGGCGCGCGGAATTCGCCGCCGCTCTCGCAGCCCGGTTTGTCGCAACGGCGCGGGTGCCGGATTACGGCGTTCTTCTTGACCCGCAAGTCGTGCGCGCGCTTGGCGTATTTGGTCTCGTCCGTCATTGCCTTGAGTATGGGAAGGGCGCGTTAATAAGACAAGAAAACCTCGCGCTTGACAGCGCACGAAGATTTTCCGACTCTAGAGGGCAAGGCGGTTTTGATGTCGGTTGCCGACGCGATACGCGCGAAATTGACAGCGGCTTTCGCGCCGCAGCGCCTCGACGTTTACGATGAGTCCGCGAAGCATCACGGCCACGCCGGCGCGCGTGAGGGCGGTGAATCGCACTTCCGCGTGACCATCGTCGCCGCCGCCTTCGAAGGCCTGCCGCTAGTTGCCCGCCACCGCAAGATCAACGAAGTGCTGGCCGAGGAACTTCGCCACCAAGTCCATGCCCTCACGATGCTGACGCTCACCCCCGACGAAGCCGCCAAGCGGATGTGACAACGCCGCTCCAGCGTTGTCATGGTCTGCGAAGGCAGAGCATCCACGACTTGCTACGCGTGATCGAGACGAAGTCGTGGGTGGTCCGCCTGCGCGGACCATGACAGGTGGAGAAGCGCGAGAAGCGCTAACGCGCGAAGGCTAACTCTCCACCTTCTGCACCGCGCTCGGGGGCGTGATGCGGACGGCGGTGATTTGGTTGCGCTGGCGGCGCAGGATTTCGAACTTGAAGCCGTAGAACGAGAACTGCTGGCCGACGTCGGGGATCGTCTGCGCTTCGTTGATCACGAGCCCGGCGATCGTCGTCGCTTCCTCGTCGGGCAGCGTCCAGTTCATCGCCCGGTTGAGTTCGCGGATCGTCACCCAGCCGTCGACGTTCGTCGTACCGTCGGGCTGCGGCCGGACGCCCGAGACCGCGAGATCGTGCTCGTCGCGAATCTCGCCGACGATCTCCTCCAAAATATCTTCGAGCGTGATCAAGCCCTGCAGCGCACCGTATTCATCCACGACCAGAGAAAAGTGCGTGCGCCGCTGCAGGAACGCGCGCAGCTGCTCGGCGAGCAAGGTGGTATCCGGCACGAACCACGGCTTGGCGGCAAGCGCCGGCACGTTGATCGCGCGGATGTCGCCGTTGCTGCGCGACATCGCCCGCAGCAAATCCTTCACGTGGATGACGCCGATGATGTTGTCCGTGTCGCCCTTATAGAGCGGCAACCGCGTATGCGGCTGCGACAGGATGCGGTCCAAAACCTCCTGCGCCGGCAGCTCGGCGTCGATCATGATCATGTTCTTGCGATGGATCATGACGTCGGCGATCTGCAGATCCTTGAGATCGAGAATGCCGCCGAGCATATCGCGGTCGGAGCGCTGCACAGCGCCGTGTTCGTGATGCAGGTCGATGGCGCCGCGGATTTCCTCATGCGCCGCTTCCTCTTCGTCCTCGACGAGGCCCATGGATTTGACGCCCATCACCCACAAGATGGTTTTCACCAGCCACGCCACCGCGTTGACCAGCGGCGAAAACAGAAAGACGGCCCATCTGACGACGGGGCCCAGCGCTAGCGCCATGCCGTCGGCGTTGGTGATCGCGTAGGTCTTCGGCAGCACCTCGCAGAAGATCAACACCAGCGCCGTCGTGATCAGCGTCGCCACGGCGACGCCGGCGCTGCCGAACAGCGTCAGCAGCACGCTGGTGACGAGGGCCGAGGCGGCGATGTTCACGAAGGTGTTGCCGAGCAGCATGGTCCCGACCATCTGCTCGCGATGCTGCAGCAACCAGTTCACGGCTCTGGCCTTCTTCTCGCCGTCCTTCTCCAGCTGATGCATGCGCGCGCGCGAGGCTGCCGTCATCGCCGTTTCGGCGCCGGCGAAGAACGCCGACAGCAGCATCAGCACCAGCGTGATCGCAATCGACCAGAGCAGATCGCCCGCCGACAATTCGTGGGCTTCGGCAATAGTTTCCATGGGAGTTAGGCCTTGGGCTTGGAGTCCGAGCGAACGCTCAGGGCTTCGGTCAACATCTGTTCGACGATTTTGGTATCGACGTTGTCGGCAAGGAAGGCGCGGCCGATCCCGCGCGCCAGCACGAAGACGATGCGCCCGCCGCGCGCTTTCTTGTCTTGCGCCATATGCGTCATGAATTCATCCGCCGTGGCGCCGAGATCGGGCAGGTCGGCGATCTGCGCCGGCAATCCCGCCGCCGCGAACCAGCTGCGCACTTGGGCAGCACTTCCCGCCTCGCACAGTCCCAGCCGCTCGGAGAGTTCGAACGCCAACCCGCAGCCGACCGCGACGGCTTCGCCGTGGAGCACGCGCCCCGAATAGCCGGCGGCGGCTTCGAGCCCGTGCGCAAAGGTGTGACCGAGATTGAGCAGTCCGCGCCGTCCGGCCTCGCGCTCGTCCGCTTCGACGACGCGCGCTTTCATGCGGCACGACGTCACGATCGCTTCGCGCCGCTCGGCGCCGGGCTTCGTCAGGATGGCGTGCGTGTTCGCCGCCACCCATTCGGCAAACGCCGCGTCTTCGATCAACCCGTACTTCAAGATCTCGGCGAAGCCCGCCCGCATTTCGCGCGCCGGCAAACTATCGAGCACGCCGGTATCGGCCAGCACGAGCCGCGGCTGATGAAACAGCCCAATCAGGTTTTTGCCCTGCGCCACGTCGATCGCCGTCTTGCCGCCGACGGAGGAGTCCACTTGCGCCAGCAATGTCGTCGGGATCTGCACATAGTCGATGCCGCGCTTCAAAATCCCCGCGGCAAACCCCGCGAGATCGCCCATCACGCCGCCGCCCAGCGCCACGACGATGTCGCCGCGCTCCAAATTCGCGTCGAGCATCAGCCCGGTCAGATGCTCGAGCATGGCGAAGCTCTTGGTCGCCTCGCCCGGCGGCAGGATCGCCGCCGCATGCTCGACGCCGCCCGCCTTCAGTGCCGTGCGCAAGGCGTCGAGATGGCGCCGTGCCACGTTCTCGTCGGTAACGATGAAGGCGCGCCGCGACTTGGTCAGCGTGGCGATTTCCGTGCCTGCGCTCGCCAGCACGTCCTTGCCGACGACGATGTCGTAAGCGCGCTCGCCCAATCCGACCCGCACGCGTTCGGCTGTCATGAGTAAGTCTTCACCCCGAGCGCCGCGAGCTTGGTGATGATCTGATGCATCACCGCTTCGTGCGGGCCGCCGTTCGAATCGACCGTGATGTCGGCTTCAGCATAAATGGGATAGCGTTCGCTGATCAGCCGCTCCATCGTCTCTTTCGGGTCGCCGGTCTTGAGCAATGGCCGTGTCGGCCGCTTGGTCACCCGCTCCATCAACAGACTGATGTCGGCGCGCAGCCAAATCGACAGCCCGCGCTCTTTGATCAGGTGCCTCGTGTCGGGGTCCATGAAGGCGCCCCCGCCGGTGGCAAGCACATGGCGCGGTCCGCCAAGCAGGCGCGCAATCACCTTGCGTTCGCCGTCGCGGAACGATTTTTCGCCGTAGCGGTCGAAGAAATCCGAGATCGAGCAGCCGGCCGCGGCTTCGATCTCCTGGTCGGCGTCGTGGAAGGGTAGGCGCAGCGCGCTCGCCAGGCGTCGGCCGACCGTGCTTTTGCCGGCACCCATGAGGCCCACAAGGACAAGCGACCGTTCATGCGGGGCTGGCGCTGCCGCGTGTGGCGCTTTTTGCTCTTGCACCTGCATCTTGTTCATCCGTCCGGAATCAGCATGTACAGTAAGCCTCACCTCCCCGCCAGCCCGGCGGGCTGGGAACGGCGGGAAAGGCGGGCAAAATGGCGCGCGGCAGGCAACGGTTTCGGGATGATTCGTGGGGCGGCGGCGGTCTGATGCAGATCGGGCGCCTTTTTATCGGCGCTGTGGTGCTTCTGGCTCTTGGCGCTGGCGCCTTGGCCTATTATGCGACGACGTTGAAGCCTGAGCAGCACAAGGTCGAAAAGGTTTTGCCCGATGACAGGTTCCCGCATTAGCGGCGCTGGCGGCGAAACCCGACGCTTGAGAGTGGCGGCCGGCTGCGCCGCATTCACACTGTTGTCCGCTCTGACCGCGGCGATTGCCTTGGCCGACGATCAGGGCCAGGCAACTGGCGCGCCGCGCGGGCTGAGCCCGCCGCCGTCGTCCGCGCCACCGGCAGACACGACGACGCCCCCGGCCGACGAACAGCCAAGTCCGACGGCCGCGCCGAGCCAACCGCCAAGTACCGCCGATTGGGGCACGCCCGACGTCAAGACGCTGCCGGCTCAATCCGGCCAAGCGCACGGTCCGCAAGTGACGGTGACGGGCCTCGGTGCCGTCGATCCTTCGGGCGCCGGTTTGATGGAGCCGAGCGACGGCGGTTTGCGCCCAAGTCTGTGGAGCGGCACATCGCGCGGCACCGTTGAGGAAGGTTTGGCGGCACTACCGAACGCGCCGAACTCGCCGGCCATGCAGACTTTGATGCGCCGCTTGCTGTTGACCGCCGCGACACCACCCGCGGGCAACGGCCGCGGTGCGGAGTCCTTGTTGGCGATGCGGCTTCACAAACTGATCGCCAACGGCTGGGCCGCGGAGGCCGCGGCACTCGCTGCCCAAGCACCGCGTGACGATGGGCCGTCGCATCAAGCGCTTGCCGAAGCGATGCTCCTCGAAGGCAAGCAAGTCGAAGTCTGCGGCGAACCCACCGCCATTCGCCAAACGTCGAACGAGCCCTATTGGCTCAAGATGCGCACGTTCTGCTTCCTCGTCGCCGGCGATACGCAAAGCGCGCAGCTCACGCTCGACGTGATGCGCGAGAAGGCCATCAACGACGATGCCTTCTACGCGCTCGCCGCGCAGATGACCGACAAGACCGAGGCGCGCGTCGCCTCACTTGCCAATCCGACCGGCCTACACGTCGCGCTCGCGCATTTGGCCGGCGCCCGCCTGCCGGTCTCGATCGTCGATTCGGGCTGGGTGCCGAGCTACCGCATTTTCGCTGCCGCCACCGGCGACCGCGAGCTGCAGCTCACCGCTGCCGAACATGCGGCCGCCGCCGGTCTCATCCAAATCGACCAACTGCGCGCCGTCTATGACTCGCAACCCTTCAGCGCCGATCAACTCGACGACCCGGACGAAACGGCCAAGAAGCTGAGCGCACCGAAGGCCAACGCGCTCTTCTATCAAGCGATTGAAAAGCGCACGGTGCCCGCCGCGCGCGCCGGCGCCTTCTCTGCCGCGCTCTCGCGCGCCGATGCGCAGAACACCTTCCCACTCTTCGCGCTCGTCGCCGCCGACGCCGCGATGGCGATCTCGCCCGCGCCTGAAACCGCCTGGCTCACGCCGCACATCGAGCGCGTTCTGCTCTACACCGGCAACGACGCGCAGGCCGAGCGTTGGTACGGAGCGCTAAGTTCGGGCTCGCCATCGGACGCGCCCGTCGTCAACGCCCTTCAATTGCACACGCTGCTCGCCGAACCGACACCGGCGCGCACCGCCAAAGCACAAGGCGCGTTGAGCTGGCTCGGCCAGAACGCCTTGAAGCCGGGCGGCCTGCAAGCCTGGCTCTCCAACCGCGCGGCGCGCGAAATCCCGCTGTTCGAAGCGTTGGGTTATGTCATTCCACCGGACGCGCAATGGGCGCTGACCGCCAACACCACGGGCGCTTTGCCGACGCCCGCGCAGCAGCAAGCGCTCGACACGATGACGCAAGCCGCCGCCCAAGGTCGTCTCGGCGAAACCGTCGTCGAAGCGATGATTGCGCTTGGCCAAGCCGGGCCGCAGCGCGCTGAAGGTCGCACCGTCTCGCGCGTCGTCAAAGCGCTCGTCGCCGTCGGCTTGACCGAAGAGGCACGTGCCATCGCCATCGAAGCCGTGTTGGGCGCGCCCTCCAACGTGCACAAATGACGGCAAAGCCGGCCGCCGGACTGCATCACCTCGAAGCCTTTCTCGAAATGATGAGCGCGGAGCGCGGCGCCGCCGCGCACACGCTCGACGCATACCGCCGCGACCTCAGTGACTTCTCAGGCTTCGTGCGCCAACGCGGCCGCGGTCTCGGCAACGCGAAGACCGAAGATCTACGCAGCTACATCGCGAGCCTGAGCGAAGCCGGCATGAAGGCATCGACCCAGGCACGCCGTCTGTCGTCTCTGCGCCAATTCCATCGCTTCCTGCAGGACGAAGGCGTGCGCGACGACGATCCGTCCGCCGCCGTCGAAGCACCGAAACGCACGCGCCCGCTGCCCAAAGTCATGGGCGAGGCGCAGATGACGAAGCTCATCGCCGCGGTCTCGTCTTTGACAGGTGCCGAAGGCGCACGCTTCGCCTGCATGGTCGAGCTGCTCTACGCCTCCGGCTTGCGCGTCTCGGAGCTCGTCTCGATGCCGCTCGCCGCGGCCGCCGGTGAGCGGCGTATGCTTCTCGTTCGCGGCAAGGGCGGCAAAGAGCGTCTGGTTCCTCTTGGCGATCCGGCACGCGCCGCGCTCAAGGCTTACCTCGCCGTTCGTGCCGAGTTCCTGCCGGCCGAGCACAAGGAGCGCGCCGAACGTTTCCTCTTTCCCTCGCGCGGCGTTGAGGGCCATCTCACCCGCCGCCGCGTCGGCCAACTGCTGAAAGAATTGGCGTTACGCGCCAATCTCGATCCGAAGAAGCTGTCGCCGCACGTCTTGCGCCACGCCTTTGCCAGCCATTTGGTGGCGCATGGCGCCGATCTGCGCAGCGTGCAGCAGCTGCTCGGCCACGCCGACATCTCCACAACGCAGATCTACACGCACGTCCAGGAAGAGCGGTTAAGGACCTTAGTGGCTGAAAAACACCCGCTTGCTGCGGCGCGGCGAAAGCGTTGACTGGGCAGGTCCAGAGTCCTAGCTTCCGGCCCTCTTTTGGGGGCCGGCTTTGTGTCGCTCCCCGAGTCGCGGGTGCTTCCCAATGAGCTTCACGACGGTCGAGCGCACCTCTCCGCGACTCAACCGCTCCCAGTTGTTCGTTCCCGGCGTGCGTCCGCCGTTGTTCGAAAAAGCTGCAACCGGGCCGGCCGACATCATTTGCCTTGATCTCGAAGACGCGGTCGCGCCGGCGGACAAACCGCAAGCGCGCGCCAACATCATCCAAGCGCTCAACACCGTGAACTTCGGCAGGAAGTCGATCTCGGTGCGCATCAACGGTCTCGACACCCATTGGTGCTATCGCGACGTCATCGACCTCGTGGAGCAGGGCGGCGAGCGCCTCGATCTGATCATGATCCCGAAGGTCGGCACCGCGGCGGACGTCTACGCCATCGACATGCTGATCACCCAGGCCGAAGCCGCCGTCGGCCGCAAGAAGCCGATCAAGCTCGAGGTCATCATTGAAAGCGTGCTTGGCCTGAACAATATCGATGCCATTGCCGCCTCTTCGAAGCGCCTGGAATCGCTGCATTTCGGCTCGGCCGATTTTGCCGCTTCGGCGCGCATGCGCACGACCAATATCGGCGGCGTGAACGCGGATTACGTGGTGTTGACCGACAAGGACGCGAACGGCAAGCGCGAAACGCACTGGGCCGATCTCTGGCATTATCCGCTGACGCGCATGGTCCATGCCGCCCGCGCCAACGGCTTGCGTCCGATCGACGGCCCTTACGGCGACTACTCCGATCCCGACGGCTACAACGCCCAAGCGCGCCGCACCGCGGTGCTGGGCTGCGAAGGCAAGTGGGCAATCCATCCGAGCCAGGTCGCGCTCGCCAACACGATCTACACGCCGCCGCTCGACGAAGTGAAACGAGCCGAAGAAATCCTGGCCGCGATGAAAGACGGTACTGCCAAGGGTATGGGTGCGGTCGCCTTGAACGGCCGTCTGATCGATCTTGCATCTATCCGCCAAGCGGAAGTCATCGTGCAGCAGATGCAGATGATCCGCGAGCAAACGGGAAGCTGAGGCTGCGGTCTAAAGGCCGCGCGAAATCCCGATGGACGCAACCGTCTCAACCCCCAACGCCCAGACCGCTGCCGCGCGGCACCAGAGCCTCACGATCGCGGCGCTTGGCGTCGTCTTCGGCGACATCGGCACGAGCCCCCTCTACACGATGCACCAGACTTTCGGTCTGGCGAACGGTCTGCCGTTGAATCAGACGACGGTGATGGGCGTGCTCTCGCTCATCTTCTGGTCGCTGATCATCATCGTCTCGCTCAAATATTGCTGGCTGATCATGCGCGCCGACAACAAGGGCGAGGGTGGTGTGCTCTCGCTGGCGGCGCTCGCCTTGCGCGCCGGCCATGCCGCGCCGCGCCGCCGCGCCATCATTTCGATCATGGCGCTCTTCGGCCTGGCACTGTTCTACGGCGACGGCCTGATCACGCCCTCGATCTCGGTGTTATCCGCGGTCGAAGGCCTTTCGGTCGCCACCAACGCCTTTGATCCCTTTGTCGTGCCGCTCGCGACCTTCATTCTGGTCGTCCTCTTTCTGCTGCAGAGCCGCGGCACCCACGGCGTCGGCCGCCTGTTCGGCCCGATCATGATGCTGTGGTTTGCGACGGTCGCCGTCTTAGGCGTTCTGGCCATTATCCATCGCCCCGGCGTCCTCGCCGCCCTGCTGCCGTTCTACGCCGTCGACCTCGTCGTCGCTTATCCCTGGCTCACCTTTGTCGCGCTCGGCGCCATCGTCTTGTGCGTCACCGGCGCCGAGGCGCTCTACGCCGACATGGGCCATTTCGGCAAAGGCCCAATTCGCTCCGCCTGGTACTTCGTCGTCATGACGAGCTTGGTGCTCAACTATTTCGGCCAAGGCGCGCTCCTGCTCAACGATCCCTCGACGCTGAAGAATCCGTTCTTCTTGTTGGCGCCGGGCTGGTCGCTCTACGCTATGGTCGCGCTCGCCACCTGCGCCACGGTGATCGCTTCGCAAGCCGTCATCTCCGGCGTCTTCTCACTGACGCGCCAAGCCATTCAGTTGGGTTATCTGCCGCGTCTCGACATCCGCCACACCTCGGCGAGCGAGATGGGCCAGATCTACATCCCGGCCGTGAACTGGGCGCTGATGGTCGGCGTCGCCGTCATCGTCGTCGCTTTCGGCTCCTCGACGGCGCTGGCCCACGCCTACGGTTTTGCCGTCACCGGCGCCATGACCATCGACGGCATCCTCGCCGCCGTCGTCGCGCGCTGGATCTGGCGTTGGAATCGCTGGGTCACCTACAGCGTCTTTGGCGGCTTCTTCCTCGTCGACTTCGCCTTCTTCTCCTCCAACGCGCTGAAGATCCCGTCCGGCGGTTGGTTTCCGCTCGCCGTGGCGATGGTTTGCTTCGGCGGCTTCTCGGTCTGGAAGCGCGGCCGTGAAGCCTTGCTCGCCAAGCTTTATCGCGACGCGATGCCGATCAAGGAATTCCTCCAGCACTGGGATCGCACGACGGAGCGCGTCAGCGGTACCGCGGTCTTCATGACCTCGAACCCGGCCGTCGTGCCCACCGCCTTCTTGCACAATCTCAAGCACAACCACGTCGTCCATGAGCGCGTCGTCTTCATGAAGGTGAGCGTCGAGGACATCCCCCGCGTCGGCGACGAAAACCGCATCTCAGTCGAAAAGCTCGGCAAAGGCTTTTCGCAAGTCAGCGCCCGCTACGGCTTCATGGAGCGCCCCGACGTCCCGCGCGCCCTCGACCTCTGCCGCTCGCACGGCCTCTCGTTCGATTTGATGCAGACGACGTTCTTCTTGGGCCGCGAGACCTTGATCCCGGCCAGCCGCTCCGAACTGCGCCCCTGGCAAGCCCACGTTTTCATCGCCATGCAAGCCGTCGCCTTGTCCGCAACGCGCTTCTTCCGCATCCCACCCAACCGCGTCGTCGAAATGGGCACGCAGGTGGAGATCTAGACCGCGAGCGGTTTAGATCTCCATGGTCGGCGCAGGCCGACCATCCACGCCTTCGCAGCGCTCGGCCGGAGATTGAATTGAATGTCGAGCGAGCAGCCGGCCTTGTCGTGGCGTTCCGCGCTCCTGGTTCTCGCCGTCATGGTCGTCTGGGGCGCGAACTTCGTCGTCATCAAGATCGCGCTCGCGCATCTCCCGCCGCTCTTGCTCGCGACCTTGCGCTTCACCTTCGCACTCCTGCCGGCGGTGTTCTTCTTGAAGCGCCCCGCCGTGCCGTGGAGCAATCTCGCCGCCTACGGCGTGCTGATCGGCGCCGTACAATTCGGCTTGCTTTACATCGCCATGAACGGCCGAATTTCGCCGGGCCTCGCCTCGCTCGTCGTCCAGTCGCAAGTCTTCTTCACCATCGCGCTGTCGATGGCGCTCACCGGCGAGCGCGTCGCGCCCTATCAATACGCGGCCCTCGCCCTCGCCACTGCCGGCATCGGCGTCATCCTCTGGCACACCGACACCACGACAACGCCTCTAGGTCTCGCGCTCACCATTCTCGCAGCGATGGGTTGGGCCGGCGGCAACGCCGTCGCCAAACGCGCCGGCACCGTCAACATGTTGGCCTATGTCGTGTGGGCCAGCCTCTTCTCGATCCCGCCGCTGCTCGCGCTGACATTGACCTTCGACGGTCCCGCCGCGATCGGCGCAGCACTGGCGCAGGCCGACGCCGCCACCTGGGCGGCCGTGCTCTATCAATCCGTCGGCAACACGCTCTTCGGCTACGCCGCCTGGGGTTGGCTGCTCGCCCGTTATCCGGCGGCCACCATCACCCCGGCGTCGCTCCTCGTGCCCATCGTCGGCATGGCCGCGTCCGCCTGGTGGTTCGGCGAATTCCTCGCACCCTGGAAGCTCGCTGCCGCAGCGCTGGTGATGACCGGCCTCGCGCTCAATCTTCTCTGGCCGCAGCTCGCACGACGGAACGCACCGCCGCGCTGAAGGCTGTCGCGGCTGCCGCGAAGTGTAGCGCGTATCACCGCCAGACTGTGCTCGCCATTGCAAGCGCCCGGCGCGTCCCCATGTGCTGGCAGCCGTCTTCTTTGAGAAGGCACCTCGCCATGCGCACCGTCGGATTTCGCTTAGCAGGCACAGCCTTGGCCCTCGCCCTCGCAGCCGGAATCTCGGCCCGGCCTGCAAGTGCTGCGCTTTCAAACGGCGTATATTTTGCGATGCCGGGAGAGTCATGGCCCGTCGGCGCACCCCAGACGCGGCGTGTCGACGTGCGCTGGACCGCAGCCGGCCCGATGATGAAGATCACCTATGATTGCGGTTCCGCAGCGCCGTGCTTGACGCCCGAGGTTTTGGTCGCTCACTTGCCGAGCATGCCGCCGAATGAATATGTGACGACGGCGCCGTTGGGTGCGGGCGCGCCGGCCGCGTATTTCCTGTTTGTATATTTTCCGGCCGCACCATGTCTGCCGCCCGGCCCCACGCTCAGCAGCGATATTTGGGTTGGTGTCTGGACGGACGGCGTTCACGAAGACATTTCCACGTGCACGATCAAGGGTGTGAGCCCGCCTTACGGTGTGCACAACCGCGTCCCAAACGTGCGCAACGGACCGCAGATTCAATTGCCGCCGATGCATGTCTTTCCGCGCCTGACGCCGATACCGCCGCCCCAGCCGTTCCCCGGCCGCAAGCCGGCGTGATTAGCCGTGCGCCCTGATTGGTGTCTCGCCCCGCAAGGGGGATATCAATGCACCGCCGCGCTGATGTGCGCGAGCTTGTCGGGATTGCGCACGACGTAGATTGCGGCGACTTGTTCGCCGTCGACCTCGATCTCGATCACGTTTTCAAAGCCGCGATTGTCGATCACCCAAAGCCCCGGCGCGCCGTTGACGCGTAGCGAGCGAATTTCGCGCGCACTGCCCGACGCCGTCAGATGAATGAGAAGCTTCGCGATCTCCTCGGCGCCGGTGACGACGCGCAACGCCGCCGGCCGCTTGCCGCCGGCATCGCTGGTGAAGCTCGCATCCTTCGTCAGCAACCCCGCGAGCGCCGCCGGGTCGCCGGCCGAGATCGCCGATATCAAACGCGTCATCAATTGCTCATGCACGCCCGGCGGCGCTTCGTAGCGCTTACGTTCGCCCTTCACCCGATCGCGCGCCCGCGACACCAGCTGGCGCACGGCGGTCTCGGTCTTGCCGAGCGCCGCCGCGATCTCGGCATAAGAGCTGTCGAACGCTTCGCGCAGGATGAAGGCGGCCCGCTCTTCCGGTCCCAATCGCTCGAGCACCAGCATCAATCCCATCGACAGGTCCTGCGCAAACGACGCCGGATCCGTCGACATCTCGCGCTCGCCCCCTTCCGGCGTGATCACCGGCTCGGGCAGCCACGGCCCGACATAGACCTCGCGCGAGGCCTTGGCCTTGCGCATGCGATCGAGACAGAGCCGCACCACCGTTGTCGTCAGCCACGCACCCGGCACGCGGATGTCGCCACGCTCCGCCGCCTGCCAGCGCAAATACGCGTCCTGCACGGCGTCTTCCGCTTCCGACATCCGCCCCAGCATGCGGTAGGCAAGCATCGTCAGCCGCTTGCGCTCACCTTCGAACACCGCCGCGACCGGATCCGCCTTCATGCCGCCGCTCGCACGACGGCGCTCTTTGCCGCCGCCGTGATCTCGTTGCCGACCACGACGCGCTCGCAGGTGTGCGCATAGCCGAGCCCGCGCTTGACCGCCGGATAGAACCGCGCCACCGCCGCTGCGAAGGCAAGTTCGATCAATCCCTTCTCGCCCCACTTCGCCCGCAACGCATCACGCTCGTCATCCGCCAACTCGCCGCGCGAAACCTTCTGCCCATAGGCAAAGGCGATTGCGACGTCGCGCGGCACCTGATCGAGCTTGCCCGAAACCAGTCTGCGCAACAGTTCGGCGGGCACTTTTTCGCGCTGCGCCAAGTTGACGTGGATCTGCACGCACGGTCCGCAATCTTCGACCATCGCCGCTGCGAGACCGACGGTGTGATAGACCTCGGGCGAGGTGATCTTGCGCGGTCCTTCGACCACTTTGATGAACGCGAAGCGCACCAGCCACCACGGCGCCACGTCGCGCAGGTGATAGGCGTAGTCCATGTCGACCTTGCCGATGACCTTCTCGCCTTCCTTCAGCATCCACGTCAGCAACGCGCGCAACATGTCGGTCCTCCTTTAGGCTGTCTTACGGCTCTGCAGATAGGCGATGACGACCGCGAGCCACGACGGCACATGCACCGCCAAGATCTCGTTCAAGAGCACGTCGTGGTGATGGCCCATGATCGTCTCGCCGATGTGGAGCAGGGAATGCAGCGCCAGGAACGCGGCGCCCAGCGCCGTCGCCTGCCAGCCGCCGCCGAACTGTCCCCAGATGATCGCGGTCCCCGAGACCAGAAAGGCGATCCCGATGTCGCGCACGAAATGAAGGTTAAGGGGGCCGGTGTCGGGTACGCCCGGCACCGCCGCGTACCAGGACGGCGGGTCGACGAACATGAATACGCCGTTTGCCGCCATCAGCGCGCCTAGGATGATCGCCAGAATTCGCATGGGGTCCATCTCCTTGAAGCTATGACGTATTAGTCTAGTTGCCTGTGACAGCCCCGCCGCCGTTGACAAGCCCTAGACTCATCGGGCACCTCTCGCGACAGACTGCCGCAGTAGTGCCGCGTAACCCCTTGGCTGGCCTCGGTTCTTCGAGTCGACGCCAGTTTCCGGAAGCCGAATGACGACGTATCTCGATTTCGAAAAACCCATCGCAGAACTCGAAGGCAAGGTCGAAGAGCTCCGCCGTTTGGCGGCTCAAGGCGCGACCGTCAACGTCGACGACGAAGTCACGCGCCTCGAGACCAAGGCCGCGCAGATGCTGCGCGAGACCTACGCCAAGCTCTCGCCGTGGCAGAAGACGCAGGTCGCGCGCCATCCGCAGCGCCCGCACTTCTCCGACTACATCACGGCGCTCATCCAGGATTTCACGCCGCTCGCCGGCGATCGCTCCTTCGCCGACGACAAGGCGATCATAGGCGGCCTCGGTTCGTTTCGCGGCCGCCCGGTGATGGTGATCGGCCACGAGAAGGGCAACGACACCAAGTCGCGCATCAAGCACAATTTCGGCATGGCGATGCCGGACGGCTATCGCAAGTCCGTGCGTCTCATGACGATGGCCGAGAAATTCGGCATTCCGGTGATCACCTTGGTCGACTCCGCCGGTGCCTATCCCGGCATCTCGGCCGAAGAGCGCGGCCAAGGCGAAGCGATCGCGCGCTCGACCGAGCGCTGCCTCACGCTCGGCGTCCCGCTGGTCTCGTTGATCACCGGCGAAGGCATGTCGGGCGGCGCCATCGCCATCGCCGCCGGCGACCGCATCATCATGCTCGAGCATTCGATCTATTCGGTGATCACACCGGAAGGTTGCTCGTCGATCCTCTGGCGCTCGGGCGACAAGGCGCCGGAAGCCGCCGCCGCCATGAAGCTGACGGCGCAGGATCTGCTGTCGCTGCGCGTCATCGACTCGATCGTCCCCGAGCCCTTGGGCGGCGCCCATCGCGGCGCCGAACGCGTCATGTCGGACGCCGGCGACGCCGTCGATCTCGCTTTGGTCGAACTCGACGGCATCCCGCCCGACGACCTCCGCCGCGCCCGCCGCGAAAAATTCCTCGCCATGGGCCGCGTCGGCGTCGCTTAGCGAGCGGCGTTGAGCGCTCTCGCACCTGTCATGGTCCGCGAAGGCGGCCCACCCACGACTTACCGCGCATCAGAAAAAACTCGTGGCTGGTCGGCCGCAGTTTATCCTCGGGCAAACGCGAAGGCGTTTGATCCGGGGCCGACCATGACACTATCGTTTAAACCGGCGGCGTCAGCGGCTTATCTTTGATCACCGCGAGATTGCCTTTGCCCGGCACGAAATTCGCCTCCAGCCGAATGCCGTCGGGATCTTCGAACAGGATCGAGTAATAGCCGGGCGCCCACGGCCCGTCCTCCGGCGCTCGAATAATCTTCGCGTCGATCTCGCGCAAACCCCGGTGCAACGTGTCGATGTCTTCGCGCGAACGCAGCCGGAAGCACATGTGATGCAGCCCGACACGCCACTGATCGAAATCGGGGTCGCATTGCTCGCCCGAGGCCGGCCGGATCATCACGCCCGTCCGCCCGCCGATACAGTAGAACGTCGTCGGCTCGTCGTACTGGATGACCATCCCGAACAACTCGTGCAGCAGCTTGAAGTAGAACGGCCGGCTCCGCGCCATATCCCGCACCGTCAACTGCACATGCGCAATGCCATTGAGATCGATCATCGAAGGTCTCGCATCAAAGTGTCATCCCGGAGTTAGGCGAGCCCAACTGCGAAGCAGTTGGCGCACGAGCCTTACATCCGGGACCCAGGAGTGACGACAAGGAGCTTCGCAAATCTTACGCTGGATCCCGGCTCAGCGCTCGCTCCGTTCGCTTGGCCGGGATGACAGCTAAGTGCTGTCACTCACCCCAGCCGCATTGCTTCCCGTTGTTCTGCTCTTTCAGATACGCCATCAGCGGCGAGAAATATTCGATCAGCGCCGAGCCGTCCATTTGCTTGCCGCCGGTCAGTTTCTCGAGCGTTTCGGGCCACGGTCGCGACGCGCCGGCGCGCAGCATCTCCATATACTTCGCGCCCGCGGCTTTATTGCCGTAGATGTCGCACTCGTTGAGCGGCCCCTTGAAGCCCGCCGCATCGCACAGCGCCTTCTGGAATTGGAACTGGAGGATGAACGAGAGGAAATAGCGCGTGTACGGCGTGTTGCCGGCGACGTGATATTTCGCGCCCGGATCGAAATCCTCTTCCGAGCGTGCCGTCGGCGCGCTCACGCCTTGATACTGCTCGCGTAGTTTCCACCACGCCGCGTTGTAACCGTCAGGCTTGACCTCGCCGCTGAATACCTTCCAGCGCCACTGATCGACCAGTTTGCCCCACGGCAGAAACACGATCTTCGCCAGCGCCCACTTCATCTGCGAATTGATCACGCCCTTCGGGTCGACCTTTTGCGGGCCGACGAGGCCGATGCGGTTCAAATGCGCCGGCGTCAGGGACAGCGTGATGGTATCGCCGATCGCCTCGTGGAAGCCGTCATGCGCCGCATCCTGGAAGATCGGCTCGAGCGGGTTGTAGTTCAGGTCGTAATAGATGTGCCCGAGCTCGTGATGGATCGTGATCAGATCCTCTTCTTTCGGCTCGATGCACATCTTGATGCGCACGTCGCCTTGCATGTTGAGGTCCCAAGCGCTGGCATGGCAGACGACGTCGCGGTCGCGCGGCCGCGTCAGCATCGACTTCTGCCAGAACGAGGCGGGCAGGGACGGCATGCCGACCGAGGTGTAAAAATCCTCCGCTGTCTTCGCCATCTTCACCGACTGCGCCGCGTCCGCCTGATGCGATAGTTCCGCGAGCTGCACCGGCGTCGTCTGCGTCGGGTTCGCCGCCCGCAGCCGCGCATATTCCGCGTCGCGCTGCTTTTGCAGCGCCGTCGTCACATCGAGCGGCGCGACGCCTGGATACGGTTCGACCAGCGGATAGATGTTGCTCCACTCCTGCGCCCACATATTGCCGAGCAGGTGCGCCGGAATGAGTCCCGCCTTCGGCACCACGCCGTCGCCGTATTTGGCGTTGAGCTTGCCGCGCACGAAGCAATGCAGCTCGTTGTAGAGCGGCTTGACCTGGCCCCACAGCCGCTCCGTCTCCTGCGCGAATGCTGCGGGCGGCATGTCGTAGGCGCCGCGCCAAACTTCGCCGGTATCGGCAAAGCCCATTTCCTTCGCGCCTTGGTTCACGATCTCGACGAAGCGCTGGTAGTCCTTGCGGATCGCGCGTGCCGTCTCGTGCCAGCCCTTCCATGCCGCGAGCCGCACCTCCGGCGTCTGCTTCGGGTCGTCGATGATCTTCTCGATGTCGGTGAGGTTGAGGCAATCGTTCGCCCCGCGGCACCACTTCGCCGCGCCATAGTTTGCTTCCATCCGCGACAGGATGGTCGCCAGCTCCGCCTGCAGCTTCGGATCGGACGGCGCCGGCGCCGCAACGTTCTTCAACAGCATGATCGCGCGCGCCGTGTCGGCCTTCATGCCGGTGACGTTATTGAAGCGCTTCGACTCTTCAATCCGCCGCGCCTGCCAGCCCAAGAATTCTTCGTTCGCCTGCGACGAGATCAGCTGTGAGTCGTCCGTGATGTAGGTCGCCTGCAGCCACGCCGCCGCGCTTTGATAGGGACGCAGGCGTCTGAGATCGGCATTGACGTCCGCCACGAACTTGTCGGCCCCTTCCGGCGTCGCCGCATAGTCTTCGGCCGTAGCCGCAGCTACGGGCGCACTCGGCGCCGGCGCGTTCGCCTGACCCTCAGGTTTCTTCTCGCCGCACGACGCCATCGACAGCGCCGCCCCCACCATCAACACCGCCCGAAGCTTTGTCATGACTCAGTCCCTCGTCTCTTGCGTGCGCGCGACCCAAGCATTGGGTGCAGCGCGAAATCAAGCCTGCGCGCATGCACAAGGATGTCATCGCGTTGATACCGCCCCCGCTGAGGGGCGGTCGATCGTTCGAGCACGCAGTGCGCGAAGGATCGGGTGGGGGGAACTGCAGCGCCGCTCCCCCACCAGAGCCGATTTCGTGCGTTCCGCCCTCAATGCGGCCCTTCAGCGGGGCGGTATCAATTAGCGTTGCTCGCGAAAGAACGCGCGCACATCCTCCGCAAACAGCTCCGGCTCTTCCATCGCCGCGAAGTGGCCGCCCTTCGGCATGTGGCGATAGCGCACGAGATTGTAGCTGCGCCGAGCCCAACTCTCCGGCGTCGGCGGCAAAGTATCCATCGGATATTCCGAGTAGGCGGTCGGCAGGTTCACGCGCTCGCCGGGCTTGAGCGCCGCGCTGCCTTCCGCCGGCCCCGCCTTGTACAAAGTGTTTGCCGAATTGATGGTCTGGCCGAACCAAAATAAAGAGAGTTGTGTGCACATCGTCTCATGCGGAAAGCGCTGCTCCATCCCCTCGAACGGATGCAGCTTCGCGGTATCGCCGAGCCGCCAATATTTGTCGGCGAGCCATCCTGCCAACCCGACGGGCGAGTCCATCAAGCCGAACGCCAGCGCCATCGGCTTCGTCGATTGAATGACGCGGTACCCTTCCTCCTGCCGCCACCACGCCTGCATCGTCTTGATCCAAACGCTCTCCTCCGCCGTCACCGGCGGCTGCGACGGATGCTTCAGATGCGGCCGCAAAGGCAACATCGTCAGATGGATCGCACTGACGCTGTCTGGATGCTGTAACGCCAGCCGCGAAGTGACGAAGCTGCCCCAATCCCCAGCTTGAGCCGCATAGCGCGTGTAGCCGAGCACATCGTGCATCAGCGTGTGCCATAGCTCCGCGATCACCGCCGGCCCGACCGGCAGCTGCGGTCGCGACGAAAAGCCGAAGCCGAGCAGCGACGGCACGATCACATCGAAGCCGTCCTCGGCATTACCGCCGAAGCGCTCGGGATGCGCCAACGGCTCGACCACATCCAGGAATTCGCGAAAGGTCGACGGCCAGCCATGCGTCAGAATCAGCGGCTGCGGCGTCTTGCCCGACCCGCGTTCGTGGATGAAATGGATCTGATGGTGCTCGCCGTTGGCGCCTTCGATCTCCGCGATGAATTGGGGAAAGCGGTTGATCTGCGCCTCGGCCCGCCGCCAATCGAACTCGTCCCGCCAATAGCCGATCAGCCGCTGCATATAGGAAAGGTTCGTCCCCCAGTCCCAGCGCTCGTTGCCCAATGGCTCATTCGGCCAGCGGACTCGCGCGAGACGCGATTTCAAATCTGTGATTTCGCTGTCGGGAACGTTGCTGGCGAAGGGGCGAAGTCGCATTCTGACATCCATGATCCGGCGGGCCGCGGGTCCGACAGCTTAGCCGAACCGCGGCGCTGCCTGGCAATCACGGTAAACGGCGCGCCAACGGAGATTTAGTTCGGCCTTGTGGCCCACGCGTACTGCGTCCGCCTCACTGAAAGCGATATTGAATCCGACTGCGAGGGGTTTTCGAAGCGCATGGGCGACGCCACCGCCGTCAAGATCGAGCAGAAGGCTGCGCCGCTGGTCGTCGATCTCGACGGCACGCTGCTGCGCTCCAATCTCTTGCTCGAGCGCGCGCTGGCCTACGCCCGCACCAGCCCGCTGCATGTCGTTCAAGCCTTGGCTTGGTCTCTGCAAGGCAGCCAAGCCCTGCGCCGCAATCTCAATGGCACCGACCTCGACGTCGCCGTGCTGCCTTACGATCCATCCGTCGTCGCCATGATCACGCGCGCGCGGGCAGAAGGGCGCCCGGTTGCGTTGGTCGCTTCGGCCGGCGACAGTGTCGTCACCCGCATCGCCGAACATTTTCATTTCGATGAGGTCCTCACGCCCGACGGACGTGAAGCCCACGCCAAACGCGACGCTCTGGTCGCGCACTACGGCGAGTACGGCTTCGACTATGTCGGCAACGGCCACGGCGATCTTGGCATCTGGTCTTCCGCGCGCGAGGCACGTGTCATCAACGATGGCGCCGATGCGACGACGCTCTGGGCCCAGGTCACCGCGTGGGCGCGCGCGCTGCGCTTGCATCAATGGGTCAAGAACGCGCTCATCTTCGTGCCGCTGCTCTCCGCACACCAGCTGACCAATCCGCTGCTGCTGGCGCGCGGCGTCCTCGCCTTCGTGCTCTTCGGCCTGTGCGCCTCGAGCGTCTATCTGCTCAACGATCTCTTGGACCTCGAAGACGACCGCCATCACAAATCGAAACGCCACCGCCCGTTCGCCTCGGGCGAGTTGTCGATCAGTGCCGGGCTCATCGCCTTTCCGCTCCTGCTGCTCGCGGCCTTCACCGGCGCCATCGCATTCCTGCCGTGGCAGTTCGTGGCCGCGCTGGGCATCTATTATGTGCTGACGCTGTCCTATTCGCTCTCGTTGAAGCGCCAGATGGCGATCGACGTCATCGCGCTGGCGCTGCTCTACACCATCCGCGTCGTTGCCGGCGTCGCCGCCTTCCAGATCCCGCTCACCTTTTGGCTGGTGGCCTTCTCGACCTTCATGTTCTTGAGCCTGGCGCTCGCCAAGCGCTACGGCGAACTCAAAGACGCGCTCGCGCGCGGCAACACCGAGAAGACCCGGGGCCGCGACTACGACCCGCGCGACCTCGAGATGATTTCCGCCCTCGGCGCCGCCGCCGGCTACCAGGCCGTGATCGTGCTCGCCCTCTATGTCCGCGACCAGAACACGATGGCGCTCTATTCGCACCCCGACATCATCTGGCTCGCCTGCCCGCTGCTCTTGTTCTGGGTCACCCGCGTCTGGATGCTGACCCATCGCGGCCACATGCACGACGATCCCGTGGTCTTCGCCGTCAACGACCGCGTCAGCCTGATCGTCGGCGTGCTGTTTTGTTTGGTCTTCCTCGCGGCGACATGACCGCCAAGCTCTATTCCTGGGGCCGTTATCCCGACACGCCGCAGACCGCGCACCCCGTCCATTGGCGGGAAGATCTGGCGCCCGAATTCGAACGCGTCGCCGCCGAACATCAGTCGACGCTCGCCTTCGGCAATGGCCGCAGCTACGGCGACAGCTGCATGGCGGCAAGCGATCACGTCGTGCACACGCGCGCCCTCGACCGCTTCATCGCCGCCGATTGGCACGCAGGCATCGTGCGCGCCGAAGCGGGCGTCACGCTGGGCGAAATCCTCGCGCTCGCAATCCCTCACGGCTGGTTCTTGAGCGTCGCGCCCGGTACGCAATTCGCGACGCTGGGCGGCGCCATCGCCAACGACGTCCACGGCAAGAACCACCATGTCCGCGGCACCTTTGGCTGTCATGTCCGCAGCTTCGCGCTGCGACGCCGCGGCGCCGCGCCGCTCGTCTGCGCGCCCGCCGAACACGCCGATCTCTTCGCCGCCACCATCGGCGGCCTCGGCCTCACCGGCATCATCGACTGGGCCGAGATTCAGCTCATGCCGGTCAAATCGAGCCGGATCGACTCGACCGTGGTGCGCTTCGCCAACCTCGCCGAATTTTTCACCCTCTCGCGCGAGCTTGACCCCGCGCACGAGTACAGCGCGGCCTGGATCGACTGCGTGTCCAGCGGCGCCCAAGCCGGCCGCGGCGTCCTCATCGTCGGCAATCACGCGTCCGACGGCGGCCTCAAAGTCGAGGCCGACGGCAAGCTGACCGTGCCGCTGACGCCGCGCTGGTCGTTGATCAACAAACTCTCGCTCCGCCTTTTCAACGAAGCCTATTTCCATTCGCATCCCGCCCGCCGCACCGCGCGCTGCATTGGCTACGGCGCCATGCTGTTTCCGCTCGACCGCATCCGCGAGTGGAATCGCATCTACGGCCGCAAAGGCTTCCAGCAATATCAATGCGTCATCCCCGACGCCGTTGCCGAGCCCGCCATCCGCGACCTCATCGCCGCGACGGCCAGCGCGGGGCAGGGCTCCTTCCTCGCCGTGCTCAAGCGTTGCGGCGCTATCGCCTCGCCGGGCCTGCTCTCGTTTCCGCTGCCGGGCACCTCGCTCGCCCTCGACTTCCCACAATCCGAAAATTTGGAGCGCACTTTGTTTCCGAAACTCGATGCCATCGTGCGTGAAGCGAACGGCCGCCTCTATCCCGCCAAGGACGCCCACATGACCGGCTCCGACTTCCGCCGCGCCTATCCGGCATGGCAGAAGGTCGAAGCCTTGCGCGATCCGGCGCTGAACTCACGTTTCTGGCAGCGAGTAACGCGATGAAGCGCATCCTGATTGTCGGCGCCACCTCGGCCATCGCCACGGCGTGCGCGCGCCGCTGGGCCGGCGAGGGCGCCGCCTTCGTCCTCTTTGCCCGCGATCCCGGAAAGCTCGGACAAGTGGCCGCCGACTTGCGCGCGCGCGGCGCCGCGAAGACGGAGCCGCATCCCTTCAACGCCACCGATTATTCGGCGCACACCGCGATGATCGACTTGGCGGCGGCGAGCCTCGGCGAGATCGACATTGCGCTCATCGCTTACGGCACCTTGCCGGATCAAAAAGCCTGCGAGCAAGACTCGCAGCTCGCGGCGCAAGCTCTCGCCGTCAACGCCACCTCGGTCATCGCGCTGGCGACAGCCATCGCCAACCGCCAGGAGAAGCAGGGTTCCGGCACGCTGGCGGTGATTTCGTCAGTCGCTGGCGACCGTGGCCGCGCGTCGAACTACGTCTACGGCGCGTCCAAAGCGGCCGTCTCGACCTTCTGCGACGGCTTACGCGCCCGCGTCGCGAAATCCGGCGCGCATGTGCTCACGATAAAACCCGGCTTCGTCGACACGCCGATGACCAAGGGCCTGCCGCTTCCCGCCGCTCTCCTTGCCACCCCCGACCAAGTCGCGAGCGACATCGTTCGCGCCGTCGCCCGCAAAAAGGCAATGCTCTACACGCCGCGCTTCTGGTCGCCGATCATGTTCATCATCCGCGCCCTCCCCGAACCGATCTTCAAGCGCCTGAATCTCTGATCATCGAGTGCCGTTGCGTCAGACCCTGCTGCGGCGCGTGAAAATATTCGCGAACACGAACGCCGCAGCAGCAGCGAGGCACAGCCAGCCGAAGGCATCGCCGATCTGGTCATAGAGGGTCCGCCCCGCCGCAGCGCTGAGTGTGACGGCGGCGCGCACGACCGTCATGCCTTGTGTGCTCATCGCCTCGGCCAGGATGCGGCCGTGACGGTCGCTGACACTGGAGATGCCTTCACGCGTCGCCCGCGCGATCGCAAAGCCGCTCTCGACGCCGCGCAAGGCTGTCAACCGATCGCTCAGCCACGCGTCGCGATCGAAATCCCAGGCCGGCACCAGCATCAGTCGCGCGCCGCCGCGCCCATAGTCGCTGCCCAAGCTTGCGAAGTGCATGTCCTTGCAGATCGCGACACCCGTCCGCGCACCGGCGATGTCGCCGATCAGCAGTGACCGGCCTGGCCGGTCGCGCGCCTCGAGTATCGGCACCGGATGCTGCTTGTCGTACGTACTGATTTGTCCATCCGGATTGGCGACGAAGGCGCGATTGGCGAACTGGCCCGGCGCCTCTTGCACCTCGAGACCCCAGGCGATCGTTGCGCGCATCTTTTTCGCCACGGCGGCGACATCGAGCGCCGCAGCGTGCGCCGCCTCGCCCGACAGCAGGGCAAGCTTCTCCGGCAGCACGACAACACTGCCCGGCGTCGCAGCCGCCTCAGCCGCTGGTTCATACGCCGCCCACACATCCGCCCAATCCGCAGTTCGGGCAAAGCGGTCGGTCGAGATCAGCCGGACCGCAACGGTCGGACCGTTGTCGTTCTGCCTCAGTTCGAATGTGCCGAACGCGAGCGCCGATGCGACCAGCGCCATCACGGCCAACGCCGCGCCGCCGACTTGCCGCCACGGCAGTGGCGCGCCCATCAACCGTCCGATGAAGAGGCCCAACCCAGCGCCGCCGCTCAGCACGACGAACACGATCGCCGGTAAGCCACCGAAGGCCGCAACTTGAATGAGTGGCAGCACATCCATCTGGCTGTAGCCCAGGCTGCCCGCGGTGCCGTGCGGCGAGTAGGCCGCCACTACGGTCTCCAATCCCGCCGTGAAGGCGGGCAGGGCGAACACCGCCAACGACGAGCGCAGGCCGACGGCTGCGCGCGCCGCGAGCCGGATCGCCCCGGCCCAGAACACGGTGTGCGCCGCCATGATGCCGATCGTCACCGGCGTACCGGCGACCTCGAGGTAGTAGGAGAATGTCATCGACCCCGCGATGAGACCGGCGATCGCGCCCAACAGCATCGCCCGTCGCGGCGGGCTCGCCACCGCCGCCGCCAACACCGGTGCCGGCGCCAGCCAAGCCGCCCACCACAGCGGCTGCAGCGAATAGCTGAGCGCCAGCAGGCAGCCCGACATCACGGCCATGGCGGCGGCTGCCCACCACGGCAAGACGGTCGCTGCATCGTCGGTATCGGCTGCGGAAACGGTCGTGCTGGTCATCTCGCCCTCGAATAAGTTCGTGAGGCCGAGATGCCTCGCTAACCCTCGGCTCGCAATCGGCTTTTCGCGAACGGGCGAATGGGTTCGCGGGTGGGCGAGCGGGCAATTGCGGCGGCCGAATCCAGCACCTATTCTTTCGCCGGTGGGCAACACGAACATCATCGGCAACCCGGCGGACTGGGTGCGTTGGCTGGCGGCCGCAACCGTCATCGGCATCGCGCTCGGCATTGCCGGGCCCTTCGGCAGCTACGGCAATGACGGCATCGTCATGCGCATGGCGTGTTGGACGGCCATGTTGTGGATCGGCACCATCCTGTTGCGCTTGAGTGTCGGCCCGGCCGTCGCCTATGCGCCGGCGCTCGGCGTCCCGCGTTCCGTCGCCGCTGCCATCGCCACAGTCGTGGCTTGCGCGCCGCTCGCATTCATCGTCGCTGAAATCAACCGCAGCCTTTGGCCGCAATACACGAGTTCGCTGCGCCCTTGGGATTGGTATGCGCAAACGTTGTTTGTCGCCGGTGCCCTCGTGGCCGCCACGCTCTGGTTCGAGCAGATGCGCGCAACGCAAGCCGCAGCGCGTGCCGCTCGCCCCGAAACGCCGCCGTCAACAAAGCCGGCGCACCTCGCGCCGCAGCTTCTCGCGCAGACCTTGTGTTTGGAGATGGAAGATCACTACCTCCGCGTTCACACCGCGACCGGCTCCGAGCTCGTCCTGCTGCCCATGCGCCAGGCCATCGAGGAGTTGAGCGAGGTCGAAGGTTTACGCGTCCATCGCTCCTGGTGGGTGTCGCGCGCCGCCGTGCGCGCCATCAGCCGGAACGGTCGCGCACTTGTCTTGGAGCTGTCGAACGGGCTGAAAGTCCCTGTCGCGCGCAACAACGTTACGTCGCTGCGTTCCGCCGGCTGGCTCTCTCAATTCGGCGCCGACGAGTAGTCCGCGCCCGCGTTGCGCTAGTTCGGCAAGCGGCCGACTTCGCCCCAGAACGTGACGACCTGCTTGAGGCGCGTCGAAAAATCCTTCGCGTCGAACGGTTTGACGACGTAGCCGCTCGCGTAACGCTCGTAACAGGCGCGCACATCTTGGGGCGATTCCGAGCTCGTCAGCATCACCACCGGGATCGCTTTGAAGCGGGCGTCGACCTTGATGGTCTCCAGAAACTTCTTCCCGTCCATCCGCGGCATATTGAGGTCGAGCAAGATCAGCTGTGGCGTCTCGGCGGCCGCGAAGTTTCCTTCCTTCATCAGGAACGCCATCGCTTCGATGCCGTCGTTGACGACGGAAATCCGGCACGCTGGCTTCGAATCGCGAAGCGCGCGTTGCGTCATCTCGACGTCGCCCTCGTTGTCCTCGACCAGCAGCACTTTCAAGACTTCGGCCATCGCGCGTCTCCTTGCCCCCGAGGCAACGTGAAGAAAAATGTCGTGCCCCGCCCGGGCGCCGACTCGAAATCGATCTCGCCGCCGCACAGGCGGATGAATTTCCGGCAGGTCGACAGCCCGATCCCCGTTCCCGGATAGTCTTCCTTGCGATGCAAGCGCTGGAAGATCGTGAAGATGCGTCCGTGAAATTGCGGGTCGATGCCGATGCCGTTGTCGCGGATCTCGAAGCGCCATGCGGCTGCTTCGCGTTGCGCCTCGATGATGATTTCCGGCGGCTTGCTGCCGTCTTGGAATTTCAATGCGTTGCCGATCAGGTTTTGAAACAATACGCGCAGCAGCGTTGGGCTCGCTTGCAGCGACGGTAACTCGCCGCAGCGGATCGTCGCGCCCTTTTCGGCCGCGATCGACTCGAACTCCGTCAGCACTTCGCGCGCGATCTCGTTGCAATCGATCTCTTCGACCTTCACCTCCTCGCGCCCGACGCGCGAGAACGTGAGGATGTCCTGGATCATCTTCTGCATGCGTTGCGCGTTGCCGAGAATGAACTTGAGGTATTTTTCGCTCTTCTCGTCCAATTTCTCCGCGCAACGTTCCTCGAGCAGGCCGGCGTAGCTGTTCATCATCCGCACCGGTTCTTGCATGTCGTGCGAACAGATATAGGCGAAGCGCTCCAGCTCTTCGTTCGATTGCTGCAGGGTGGCATTGAGCTTCAGGATGTGTTCGCGTTGCACGTAAAGGTCGAGATAGACCTTGACCTTGCTCTTGAGGATGTCGGAATTGATCGGCTTGAAGATGTAGTCGACGGCGCCGATCTCGGCCGCGCGGCTTGCGTATTTCTCTTCCTTGCTGATGGCGGTGACGAAGATGATGGGCACGCCGCGCATCGACTCGTGCTCTTGCATCAGCGTCGCGGTTTCGAACCCGTCCATCTCAGGCATCTGCACGTCGAGCAGAACGACCGCAAAGCGGTGACGCAGCAGCAGCGACAGCGCTTCGTTGCCCGAGGTCGCCTTGAAGATATTCGCGTTGAGCGGCCGCAACACCTTCTCGGTCGCCAGCAAATTCTCCTTGCGGTCGTCGACGACGAGCAGGTTCGGCCTCAGCTCCGGAGCAGAGGCGAGGGGCGCGTGCGCCAATTCGGCCGCAAGCCTATGTAATGCCGGAGCCATGAGCGGTCCTTTCGCCGAGCTTGATGAGGATCGGCGCGATGAGATCGAGGTCGGTGACTTCGTCGACCGCTGTGGCGGCGATGGCCGCGCGCGGCATGAACGGCACTTCGGCGGTCTCGGGATTTTGCACGACCGTAAACCCACCGCGCTCCTTGATGCGCTTGAGGCCCAGCGCGCCGTCGCCATTGGCGCCTGTCAGGACCACGCCGATCAAATGGCTGCCGAGCGCGTCGGCGGCGCTTTCGAACAGCAAATCGATCGACGGCCGGCAGAAATTCACCTTCTCGTCGACCGACAGGCTGAAGCTGCGGCCGGGCTCGATGAGCAGGTGGTAGCCGGCGGGCGCGAGATAAGCGACGCCCGCTCGCATCGGTTCCTTGTCTTCGGCTTCCTTGACCTCGATGCCGCTCAGCTCGTTGAGGTAGTCGCACAGATATGTGTCGGAGCGCGCCTCGAGGTGCTGCACGACGGCGATCGCAAGCGGGAACGAACTCGGCAACCCGCCGAACAAGGTCTTCAGCGCCTGCATGCCGCCGGCCGAGACGCCGATTGCCACCGCCTCAAACATGACCGGTCCCGGTCTTCTTGTAGATCTTGTGGCGACCTTCCACCGGGTCGTAGAGCTCTCGTACCGAAGAAAAATTGAGCGTCTCCTTGGCTCCGAGGCAGAGATAGCCGCCGTGGCGCAGGCTGTCGGTGAAGAGATTGAAAACGCGGCTCTGCAGCGTCTTGTCGAAATAGATCAGCACGTTGCGGCAGAAGATCAAATTCATCTCGCCGAACACGCCGTCCGTCACCAGGTTGTGGTAGGAGAACGTCACGCGCTCCTTGAGATGATCTCTGACCTTGGCGTGACCGTACGCCATGCTGAAATAGTCCGAGAACTCGCGGATGCCGCCGCTGGCCCGGTAGTTTGCCGCGTGCTGATCGAAATGCGTGATCGGGTAGACCCCCGTTTCCGCGGTGTCGAGCGAGTGCTTGTTGAAGTCGGTTGCATAAATGCGCGCCCGGCTCAAAAAGCCTTCCTCGTGCAGAATGATGGCGAGCGAATAAACCTCTTCCCCAGTTGCACAGCCCGCGTGCCAGATTTTGACGAACGGAAAGGTCTTTAGAACCGGGATCACCCGTTCGCGCACGGCTTGGTAGAACGTCGGATCCCGGAACATTTCCGTCACCGTGATCGACATGTACTTCAAGAAGCGGTCGAAATAGGCCTCGTCGCTGAGCAGCCGATCTAGCAGCTCCGTGAACCGCTCATAACCGGCCTCACGGCGCGCGTGCTCGAGCCGGCGCTTCATCGAGGCGTACGAGTAGTGCGTGAAATCATAGCCCCAACGGCGGCGCACGCCTTCGAGCAGCAAGTCGATCCCGATGCTTTCCGGATCGTTGCGCTCGCGCATGCTCGCAGCCGTCACTTCCGCGGCTTCGGACGCGTCCGTCCCAAGATCGCGGACGGCTGCGCTCACGCCGCTTTCTCCTGCTTGAACAGCCACACCCGCAGCAACGTGAACAGCCGCTCGACGTCCACCGGCTTGACCAGATAGTCGTTGGCGCCCGCTTCCATGCAGCGTTCCTGCTCTTCCGGCATGGCGCGCGCCGTCAAGGCGATGATCGGCAGGCGTTGCCAGGCTTTGCGCGCCCGTATCTCGCGCATGGCTTGGTAGCCGTCCATGACCGGCATCATGATGTCCATGATCACCAGCTCGACGCTCTTCTCTTGCGCCAGCTTCTCCAGCGCCATCTGCCCGTTGTCCGCGATCACCACGTTGAGGCCGCGTTTCTTGAGCAGTTTGGACAGCGCAAACGTGTTGCGCATGTCGTCGTCGACGAGCAGCACGGTGCGGCCCTGCAAGGCGCGGTCGGGATCGTGCTGCATGCGGATGATCGCTTGCTGATCGTGTGACAAGGTCGACTCGACGCTGTGCAGGAACAACGTCACTTCATCGAGCAGCCGCTCCGAGGAGCTCGCGCCCTTGATGATGATGCTGCCGGTATATCGCGACAGTTGCCGGTTCTCGTCCTCGCTCAATTCCCGTGCCGTGTAGATGACGATCGGCGGCGATCCGGCAGGTCCCATCTCGCGTTCGGCCGCTTCGAGCCACTCGAAACCGCTCATGTCCGGCAGCTTCAAATCCAGGATGACGCAATCGAAGGCTTCGGCTTTCAATTGCTCGAGCGCGGCGACGCCGGTCCCCGCAGCCACGATCTCGATGTTCTTTTGCTTGAGCAGGCTGTGAATGGCGATCTGCGTGTTGCGATCGTCTTCGACGACCAGCACGCGCTTGACCTCGGATCGCAGCAACCCCTCGATGCGCGCGAACACGCCGTCGATGTCGTGGCTCTCGACCGGCTTGGTGGCATAGCCGATTGCGCCCTTCTGCAGCGGCGCAGTGGAATTGCCACCCTCGGCTCCCGAGATGATGTGAACGGGAATGTGACGTGTCTTCAGATCGTGCTTGAGGTGATCGAGCACGGACAACCCGTCGATGTCCGGCAACCCTAGGTCCAGAATGATCGCGGTGACCGATTGATCGCTGGCCAGCAGGAGGCCGCTCTTGCCGTCGCCTGCAACCAGACACTTGTAGCCGCGCTTGCGCGAGATCTTCATCAGCGTCGTCGCAAACTCGCGGTCGTCTTCGATGATGAGCAAGACCTTGTCGTCCGAACCGATGGCTTTGCGGTCGTCCGGCACGAAAACCTTGACCGCCGAGCGCAGCGCGCCTCTGAGGTCGGCTGTCGAAACCGGCGCCACCGGTGCCGCGGCGGGCTCTTGCGCCGCCTGCCAAGCCGCCTCGTCGAGCGGCAAGTAGAGCGTGAACGTGCTCCCCACGCTCTTCGTGCTCTGCACGTGAATCTCGCCGCCCAGCAAATGCGCGAACTTGCGCGCGATCGTCAGGCCCAACCCCGTGCCGCCGTAATGGCGGTCGATCGACCCGTCCTCTTGCTGGAAGGCTTCGAAGATGTCCTTGAACTTCGACTCGCTGATGCCGATCCCCGTGTCGGTGACGGCAAAGGCGACGGCGCGCCCCGCGGTCAAAGAGGCGCGTTGCAACCCGTCTTTGTTATCGGCGACGCGAACGTCGAGCGTGACCGATCCCGCTTCCGTGAACTTGAAGGCGTTGGACAGTAGATTCTTGAGGATCTGTTCGACGCGCTGCGCGTCCGTGTGCAGCGTTGCCGGCAACGCGGTGTCGAACTGCACGTTGAACGCCACGCCTTTCTCTTTCGAGACCGGTGCGAATTGCTCGCCCATCCGCTTGGCGATGCCCGAGAAATAGGTGTCCTCGGGCAGAATGCTGATCTTGCCCGCCTCGACCTTGGACAGGTCCAAAATGTCGTTGATGAGGCTGAGCAGCTCCAACCCGCCGTTGTGAATAACGCGGGCTTCCTCAACTTGTTCGGCCGTCAGATTGCCTTCTTCATTCGAAGCCAGGCCGCGCGCCAGGATGAGCAGCGAGTTCAGCGGCGTTCTGAGTTCGTGCGACATGTTGGCGAGGAATTCGGACTTGTAGGTGCTGGCACGTCCCAACTCGTCGGCCTTCTCCTCAACCAGCCGTTTTGTTTCCTCCAGCACTTTCGCTTGCTGCTTGATGCGCTGATTTTGCTCTTCGAGCGCGCTGGTTTTTTCCTCGAGCTCTTCGTTCGACGCCTCGATCTCCTCATTGGACGCCTTCAGCTCTTCCTGCTGGACCTTGAGCTCTTCCTCCCGCTTCTCCAATTCGCGCGTGTAAAGCAGCGCGGCGCGCCTCGCGCGGGACTGATTGCGTTGGTAAAGCCAAATAGCGATCGTAATGGCCGCATATAGAATCAAGGACACGACCACCGAGAGCATCGTGTTCTGCTCGGCCGCACTGCTTTCGAGTTCCTGCCGCAGTTTCAGCAGGTGGGTCTCTTCGGCCTCCATGAGCCGGGCCATGTTGCGGACCTGATCCATCAGGCCTTTGCCGCGCGCGAGGTCGAGTGCCAGCACTTCCGGAGAAACGGCATTCTCCTTTCGCTGCTTGATCGTGGCGGTCCAGTGATCCTGGAGCTTGGCAAGGTCTGCTTCGATCTCGTCGAGATTGGTCTGTTGCGTCGAGTTGTCGGTCGTCATCTTGCGCAGCAGCGCGAGCTCCTGACGGATCGCGCGCGGCTGTTCGAACGTCGGATCGTCAACGCGCGGGCCCTTCGCATCGGTCACCGCTTGAGTATAGGGTTCGAGGAATTCTACGTTCCCGGTCAACATGTAGCCGCGTTGCGCCGTCTCGGCATCTTTCGCCTCGCTCAGCGCAAGTGTGATGTGACGGCGAACGTCGTATGTGTGGGCAACCCAGGCCCTGGCGTCGGCGCTGGCTTCGCCTTGACGCCAGAACATGGCGCCCGCGATGAGCATCAAGGCGGTGATCGCGCCGATCGCAATTGCCGTCGCATTGCGGACGAAAAAATTGTCCGAATTATCTGATGTCGTCATTGCCGTCCCGGTCCTTGCGCGTGCGCTCAAAGGCACGCATGACGTCGGAAGGCGCAGGCGCGCAGGTCATCGGCGTCGCGCCGATCTTGCCTCCGTACGCTTAAGTTCGATTGAATTGGATTATGTGTTTGGACAACCAAGGATGACCAACGCCAGTCCCCGACGGCACCTGCGCGCCCTAGGCCTGCACTTCGCCACCTTGCTCGCCGTAGAAGATGCGCCACAAGGCGAGGTCGGCGCTGAAATCTTTATAATAGTGTTCGACACCGGCGGCCACGAACAGCAGGTCGCCCGGTCCAAACGTATCCGCGCGTCCGTCATGCACCAGCACGCCGCTGCCGCGGATGACGACATAGATTTCATCCTGCTCATGCGGCGTTTGCTGATTCGCCCCCACCGGTAGCGACAGCTTCACATCGAGCGTGCCGCGCTTGAGCACGAGGGCGGCACGCTCGCCCGTCGGCCCTGGAATGGCCGTTTGCGCCTCAGCGAAGCGGATAACACCGCTGCGATCGGTTGAAATCATCGAATCACTCCGTTTGCGCCGCCGCGCCGGTCTTGCTGTTGCCGATAGAATAACGGCCGCGAATCAATCTCCAGGATTTTGTGATTTGGAGGAAACGTCATGGCGCCGGATCAAGCTGACGGAACCACACCGCCCGATCTTCGCAAACGCCTCGGCAAAATGTTCCTGCCCCTGCTCGGCGTCACCGGTTCGCTCGTGGTCGTCTCGCTGATCTATTTCGGCTACGACATCGTCAAAGGCAAAGTCTCGCCCTGCGAGAGCATCTTCCAGCAGACGAGCGCCGGCCTCTCGACCAAGATCACCTTCCTCGAGACCGAGGGTGAGTTGAAGCTCGGCCCCGAAAAAGTCGCCGAGCTCGGTGAGCGCGCGCAGATGGCTGCACTCAATCTCAAGACTTGCTGCACCGTGCTCGACGCCGGCCGCCTCGATCCCGAGCAGTTCCTGCAATGCAAGGCCAACGCCCGCACCTACGACGCGCGCTTGGAGGATGTCACGGCAATCGTCCGCGCCGCACTGCCGGCGGCAAACGCGACGTCGGTGCCGGCAAGCAGCTCGACGACCCCGCCCGCGCCGCCGGCAGGCCAAACACTCGAGACCGCGGTCGCTGCCGCCGAAAGCGCCTCGCGCGACTTCAACGACCAAGTCGCACGCGTCGTCACCGCGCGCGGGCTCACCTCGCTCGAAACCGCGCCCACCGCGCATCTCGCTCTCGAAGCGGCCGAGCGCGAGCCCAACGACGACATCCTCAACGCCAATCTTCTTGATCCCGGCAAGCAGGTAAAAGCCGCCGTCGGCGCTGCCAAGGACAGCGACTACTTCACCTTCACCACGCCCCCGGCCTATCGCGATTGGATCCGCATCGAGGTGCAGAACCAGTCGACGACGCTCGAGCCGCGCATCGAATTGTTCGACGCCGCCAAGACCAGCCTCGGCGTCGCCAGCAACTCAACCGCCGGCGGCGACGCGGCGTACGAATTCGTCGCTCCGCCCGCGACAAAATTCAGCGTCCGCGTTTCGAGCTATTACGGCAGCGCCACCGGCGTCTACGCCGTCAAGATTGAGCCCAAGAAAGCGTACGACGCCTTCGAACCCAACGACGGCATCTTGACCGCCCACCGCATTGCCGAGGGCGAGCCCATCAAAGCCTCCATCATGGACAAGGACGACGTCGACTATTATTCGATCGCCGGCACCGGCGCGGAGCGTCAAATGACCGTGACGATCACGAACGGCTCGACCACGCTGCATCCGCGCGTCGCTGTTTACGACGCCGCCAAGACCGACCTCGGTGTCACGCAAAACACCACCGCCGGCGGCGATCTGACCTATTCCTTCAAAGCTCCGAAGGGTCCCGTCTATCTGCGCGTCAGCGACTACTACGCCCAAACCGGCGGCGACTACACCCTCACCATCGCCCCGCAATAGTGCGAGCCGGCTGGTGAGCGTCCTCTTCGCCATGGCCAATCCGGTTTGCATGGCGATGGCGGTTGTCGGCTGGATCGTCACGCAGATCGCACTAACGGCGCGCTTCAGCACGCTGCGCAAAGCCGGCACGCAACAGCCGCAGAACCGCGATCTCCTTTCCATCCTGTTCTTTGTCGTGCAATCGGCAAGCGTCGTCGCTGCGTTTTGGGGCAGCGTCCGGCTCGAGGATAACCCGCTGGGCGCGGCCGGGCAGATGGAGATTGCAATCGTCGGCGCGCTCGTCCTTGCTGGCCTCGGAGTTTTTCTCAGCGCGCTCGTCACACTCGGTCGAAACTTTTCTGCCGTTGCGCAAGTGCAGAGCGACGGCGACCTCGTCACCCGCGGGCCCTATGCCATCGTGCGCAATCCGATCTATCTCGGCTATTTTCTGCTGTTACTGGCGACGCCGCTGGCCTTCGGCCATCTCCAGAATCTTCTGATCGCGGTGCCACTCTATTTGCTTGGCGCTGTCCCACGCATCCTCATAGAGGAGCGGGTGCTGCGCGCCCATTTCGGCGCCGCCTACGACGCCTACGCCGCGCGGGTGAGCAGACTCATCCCGTTTGTTTGGTGATATCAGCGGTTTTTGGGGGAAGGCGGACGCGTCACACGTCTCGCCACTATTGATATGTAACGCACAAGGCCCTTGCGTCAAGCCCCGCCCCGTCGCGTAGAACCCCCGCCCCACTCGACAAGCGATGGAGCAAAACATGCGTGTATTGTTGTCGACCTACGGGTCGCGCGGCGATGTCGAACCGCTCGTGGCCTTGGCGCTGGCGCTGCAAGAGCAGGGCGCTCAGGCGGTGGTGTCCACCTCAGCAGATCAGGAATTCGTCGACCTGCTCGCCCGTGCCCACGTCGAGTTGGCGCCGGCCTGCATGCCCATTCGCCAGTGGATCGACGAGGCGAGACGCGCGCCGATGCCGCTGCCGAAGCTCGCCGCCAGGCTAATCCCGCTGCAATACGATGCGATTGATGCCGCCGCGGCAGGTTGCGATGCAATCATGTCGACCGGCCTTTTCCCGTCCGCCGCCGCCGCCCATTGCGTCGCCGAGAAGCGTGGCCTGCACTACGCGCATGTCGCCTTCTGCCCGCTCTCGCTGCCGTCGCATCATCACCGCCCGTTCCCCCGTCCAGGCTACCCGCTTCCGCCCGAGGTGACCGACACGCGCGCGCTCTGGGCGCTGAACAAGCAGCACATGAGCGCGCTCTTCGCCGAGGCCACCAACACGCAACGCCTCGCGGTCGGCCTCAAAGCCCTGACCGACGTTCGCGACCCCGTCACCACCGATCATCCGTTTCTCGCTTGCGATCCAGTCTTGTGGCCGTGGGAGGAGACCGAGCTCTCGCATCCGCTGCAAACCGGCGCTTGGCTGTTGCGCGACGAACGTCCGCTGCCGCCCGCACTGTCGGCGTTTCTCGACGCCGGCGCGCCGCCGGTCTACGTCGGCTTCGGCAGTATCGCGCTGCCGACGGTGAAGGAGTCGGCGCTCGCCGCAATGCAAGCGCTGCGCGCCCGCGGCCGCCGCATCGTTCTCGCCCGCGGTTGGGCCGACAACGCGCCGCTCGACGACGCCAGCGATTGCTTCCTCATCGGTGAGGTCAATCAGCAAGCACTCTTCCGCCGCGTCGCCGCCGTCGTCCATCACGGCGGCGCCGGCACGACTACGACGGCAGCCCAAGCCGGCGCACCGCAAGTGATCGTGCCGCAGATCGTGGATCAACCATATTGGGCGGAGCGCGTCGCCGGCCTCGGCATCGGCGTGGCGCACGACGGCGCCTCGGCAACGGTCGCATCGCTGTCGGCGGCACTCGAGACCGCGCTCGCGCCCGAAACCAGCGCCCGAGCAAAAACGGTGGCCGCTAAAATCCGCGGCGACGGCGCCACGGTCGCTGCCAAACTGTTGCTCGACGCGCTCAGCCGCAGACGGCCACCAAAATCCAGCTGACCGCGAGAGCGATTTCAAAGCCCCGCCGGCACGGCGGCGCAGCGCCCAACCTGGGGTCTGCGCCGCAGCCGGTCGCTCAGACGGCTTTTGCCATGTGCAGCGCCATCGGACCATGCGTCGGGATAATGCCGGCATCGCTCCAGCCTGATGCCGCAAACAGCGCCGCGTACTCGCGCGCCGTGCGCTCGCGCCCACCGGGGATGACCAACATGACGACGTCGAGCATCTTTGCCGGATGCGGTTGTGGTCCCTCGGGCAACGCCAATTCGTAGACCGCGAGGCGCGCACCTGGTTTCGCTGCAGCGCGCAAGTTGCGCAGGATTGCCAGCGATTCCGCATCCGCCCAATCGTGAATGATGTTGGTCATCAGATAGACGTCGGCGCTGGGCAGCCCGCCTTTGAAAAAGTCGCCGCCGACTTTGGTCATGCGCGGATGGTCGCTGACATTGGCGACGACGCTGGGTTGATCGAACAAGATCCCGTCGAGTGTCGGATGCGCGTCGAGAATAGCCTTCAGGAAATGGCCGCGCCCGCCCGCGATATCGGCGACCGTCTTCGCGCCTTTGACGTCGAGCGCTTGAATCAACAGCGCGATGTCGCCTTGAGACTTCCCTGTCATCGCATCATCGAACTGACGCGCTAAGTCCGGATGCTCGGCGTAGTAGGCCCAGGCGCCGCCTTTGTGAACCTGCTTGGCCGCCGTTTCGCCGGTCTTGAGGCTGTGGTCGAGGACCGCCAACGATTGCCAGTTCAAAGGGTCGCCCATCATCGCCGCAAGTGCACGCATGCTCATGGGATGATCTCTGCGCAACAGGGCCGAAGCCGGCGTATGCGCCCAGCCTCCCGGTTCGAATTTGAACAGACCGTGCATGGCGAGGAGACGAAGCATCCTGTGCAGCGCGTCGGCATTGACCTTTGCGTCCGCCGCGATCGCGGCAATCGGGCGCGGTGTTTCTCCGATGTGATCGGCGACGCCCGCGCTCGCGATGACATGGGCGCAGCGCGCGGCGTAGTGGGCGGTTGCGAGTTGCATGACCTGCGCAGGCGGCGGCAGGTCTTCGGCAGTGGCGCTCGGGTTGGCAAATGCAGACATGGCAAGTCTCCGCGAAAGGTCGCCTCTCATACTGAATAACCGGCCGCGCCTCCAGGCTGCCGGCGCCCGCGCATGAGCGGGCTGCGGCCGCCCGTCTCGCGTCCAAACCGATGCTGCGTCGAATGTGGTGCGTTCAAGAACAAATCGGCTGGGCCCAACTTTTGGGGATTGGGGGCGTTGGGCCCAGCCTTCTCGCCGGGGGGCTGACGGCCTTCCAACGATGCCCAAACGCTACCAAGAAGCGCGCGTCGAATCTCCCGCCCTAGAGTTGCGCGGCCGTAAGTTTTGCCACCGCGAAGCGTCATGCGCGGCTCAGATTAGGCACTTCACGAAGAATGGATGCCCCGGCTTCAGCCCATTCGAAGAGCGAAAAGCTTCGCCTCCATCATCTCAGCATCTTCATCCACTTGCTGAGCGCCCGATCGCGCCGGCAGCTCTGCAGAGGTTTCGCCGCGGCTTTGCGGATGGCAATCACCTCATGGCTCGCGGCATCGCCTTGCATGTCGATGCAGGCGCAGCCGTAACCGTAGTTGCCATTCGTCTTGACCCAATTTCGCGCACCGAACTCGGGCCAATCGCCGTCGGCCTGATGGCCGCCTTGAACGCCGATGATCCATTCGCCGTCACGGTCGAACAGCGAAGCGTTCGCCGGCGTCGGATTGCTGAACCAACCGCAGCGCTTTTGAAACGCCGGCCCCGCCGCCGCGCTGCAGATCGATCCGGCAAGCGAGAGAATGGCGGCCAATACCATGACAAGTTTCGTGCTCACGAGTCCTCCATCGGCTCTTCAAATCCGAACGCGTAATCTCCAATAGCATGATTGCGTCTTGCCGGGGAGCGCGGGCGACCCGCCTGCTCTTGTTCAAAGACTCTATACGCGTGTACCGCCGGTGCTATATCAGGTCGGCACTAAACCAACAGACAGCTGTCGCGCGAACGCAATCGAGGAGAGTTGCTGAATGACGGTGCACGGAACGACGGCGCCTGGCTTCGAAGCGCTGCGCGATGCCTTTGGCGAGGGCCAGGCGCAAGACAGCGGCGGCGCGCAGCTTTGCGTCTACGCCCACGGCCGCAAGGTCGTCGACCTCTGGACCGGCCGCGACAAGGTCAATGACCGTCCGTATACGGATGAAACCGTCGCCCTCTGCTTCTCCGTCAGCAAAGGTGCGGCGGCGACCATGGCGCACATGCTGGCCGAACGCGGGGCTCTCGATTTCGCGGCACCCGTCGCCCGCTATTGGCCGGAATTCGCCGCCAACGGCAAGGCGGAGATCACGGTCGCCGACGTCCTCGCCCACCGCGCCGGCCTGAGCAGCTTCGATCCCGACAGCGGCATCGAGATCGCCGATCTCGGCGACTGGGGACGCTGCGTCGGCGCGCTCGCCGCGATGGCGCCGCTGTGGCAGCCGCGCTCGGCGTTTTCCTATCACGCCGTCACCTACGGCTTTCTGGTCGGCGAATTGATCCGCCGCATTACCGGCAAAATGCCCGGCGATTTCTTCGCCGAGGCGATCGCGCGGCCGCTGGCGCTCGATCTGTGGATCGGCTTGCCCGCCGGCGAAGAGCCGCGCGTCGCGCCGTTCTTCTCCGAGCGCCAGGGCCTCACCACCGAACAGCTGACGGCGCTGCTGAGCGGCTTCGGCATCGACACCACGACGCGCCATGCCCGCGCGACGCTCAAGACGGTCGCCGACATGAGCGGCGGCATGGCGTTCCTCAATTCGCGCCAAGGCCACGCCGCGCAAATCCCGGCCGCCAACATGATCGGCACCGCCGCCGCGCTGGCGCGTATGTATGCCGCGACCATCGGCGAGGTCGACGGTGTGCGCCTGCTCAAACCCGAGACCGTGCGCCGCGCCTCGCGCTTCGAGATCGAAGGCCTGAACGCACCGGAAGACTTCGCAAAAATTCCGATGGCCTCGCCGCATCGCTATGCGTTGGGCTACCAACTCACCCGCAGCGCGGCGCCGCTGCTGGGCGAAGGCTCATTCGGCCACGACGGCGCCGGCGGTCGCCTCGGTTTCGCCCATCCGGAGTCGGGGATCGCCGTCGGCTATCTCTGCAACAACATGCTCTGGGACGGCATGAGCGGCCCCGACGCCCGCTGGCTCCCCTGGACCAAAGCCCTCCGCACCGCCATCGGCATTTAAGTCTTCCCCCGCGTCCGGCTACGGCGCGTCGCTGGTGCCGTCGTCATTTTCATCGGCATCGTCGTCGGCGCCGATTGGCCCACGCATCTCGTCGTCGCGCTCAGGCGCACCCGGGTCTGTCATTTGTTCATCGTTGAGCGCGCGCGTCGAGTCGGCTTGATCGTCGTTCGCCCCATAGTCGCTCTGTGCGCTCCCGCTCTCGTCGTACGCTTGTTCGCCGGAGTCCCTCGTGCCGTCATCGAGATTGTCGCCTGCGCCGTCGCTGCGATCTCGGGAATAGTGACGGCCGCTCGTATTGAAGGCATGGGTACTTTCTTGAACGGCGGCCTCGGCGGAGCCAAGGCGCGTGATCGTCCGGTTCACGACGGCGCCAGCTACGAGCGAATGAGCTTCAGCGTCACGCGCTGGCGGTTTCGCGTCCGGCGCCGTGACCTTGGCCTGGCGAACGACCGTTGCCGTCACCGTCGGTGGTGGCACCGGGTCGGGAGGCGCCGCTCGTGGACTCCAATCGCGCTCCCATGCTTGTTGAACCTGCTGCGCGCAGGTCGTGTCGCGCGGATCGAGCCGGCGTCTCCACTCGGTGCCGTATTTCGCCCGCGCGAGCTCGACGAACTGCGAACAATGCGCCGCTTCCGCCACGTCGTTCGGGGCAGCCGGCTGCGCCGCCACAGGCACGGACGCAGTCCGCGCCGCGCCGAACATTTGTAGGGCGAGAAGGCCGATGACCGCGGCGATGGCAACGACAATCACGTTGCGCGCAACTGTCGGTCCGAAAGCGTCGATATCCATTTGCACGCTGCCGCTCATGGGGTCACCTCAACCGCCAAATGGCATCCCGGGCCTCACCGGCTCGGATCGTTCGCCCACATTGGCAAGAACACCTAACGAGCAGCTTTGTTGCGGTTCGAACCCGCCAACCATTGCCGGCGTGAGTTCCAGTGCACCGGATCACCAATTAGATAAGTGTACCCGTAGTTTTCCGCGCGTCACGCGGCGAGCGCTTTCAGCGCTGAGAGCCGGACATTCTCCTGGCGTTGTTCGGAACATTTTTGCGATGGCGAAAATTCAGGTGGCCTGTTGCGCGGGGCCCGTCTCGTCAAATCTTGGCACGCGAACGGCGGCAACGACGCTGGCGCCCGTTGCCTCGGCGACGAGCTCTGCGGTTCTCCCTTCGATCGCCGCTTCGAGCGCCGCCAGGAACGCATCCTTGTCCTCGCCCACCGCGATGGGCGCGAGGAATGCGAGCGTCGCTGTGCCCGGTCGCCGTCGCCCGCCGCGCGGCGGCCAGAACAGACCGAGATTGGTCGCCAGCGGCACCACCGGCATGCCGAGATCGCGCGCCATGTGCCAAACGCCGGAGCGGTAGCGGTACTTGGCGCCGACCGGCGCGAGGTCGCCCTCCGGGAAAATCAGGATCTTGCGGCCGTCGCGATGCGCATCGGCCGCACGCTCCGCAAGCGCCGCCCGCGCTTCGTGCCCGCCGCAGGCGTTGACGACGATAGCGCCGAGTTTGCGCAGCACGGGGCCCAGCAACGGCATCTTCTCGAGATGATCGCCGGTGACGAACGCGAGATCGTCGAATTGATCGTAGGTGGCAAAGCCGTCGCCCCAGCTCTGGTGCTTGGAGGCGACGATGAAAACGCCTTGCGGCAGCTGTTCGCGCCCCTGGACGCGGAGGTGAATGCCGGCGAAGACGCCCATCGCTTGGACCATGCGACGGACATAGCGGCGGATGAACCACGCCGTCGCCGCGCGCCCCGGCAGTACGACGCTCAGCGCCGCCATCAGGCCGTAGGTTACGGACAGCACCCAGCAGGCGACGGTAAAAGCAGCGTTGCGCATCCAGCCACTATAGCTGAGTACGATTCGCCCATGCGTCAAGCCCGCAAAGCGAGAGCGCGCCGTTCAGCCCGGCCGGCAAGCGCTGCCGACGGGCCGGAATTCGCCGAGACCTGATATTACGCCGCTTGCGGAGTCGTATTCCGGTACCAGTTCGTCAGCCGCACACGCACGAGCCAGAAGATCATGAGAGCCAGCGGCACGAGCGCAATCAGGAGAACGTAGAGCGCGCCCGGTGTCGTCAACGGCAAGACCGACTTCAGCCCCTGACCGATGAACGAAAGCACCGCAATGAAAAGCGCAAAACACATGCGCCACAAATGCCGCGCGATCCGCGCCGCACCTGAAATGCCGCCGCGCATGATGACTTTCAGATCCATGCCGACGGCAAGCATCGCGATGCTCGCAAGAACAAAGTACGGCGTCGGCGGATAATTCCAGTATCGGCCGGTCGCGCTTGCCGACGCTTGCACGCCGAAGACGAACTCGGTTGCTGCGACCCCGAGCGCGAACAAGAGCGCGACGACTTCGAAGGCGCCGGTTTGTCCGTCGCTTCGCCTCGCGGCCACCCAAGCGGTTGCCACCAGATAGATCGTGAAGATCGCGCCGAACACCGTGACGTCGTGGATCAAGACGGCAAGATAGGCGGCGCTGACCGACATGGTCAGCATGGCGACGAAGAATGCGGTCCCCGCGGCGCGATGCGGGTTTGAGCCCTTGGCGAAATAAAGTGCCGCCGCGCCCGACAGCGCGCCGATACTGCCGGCGACGATATGAACGAGCAAAATCGACGGCGCCCAGCCGCCAAGCTCACTTGCGTGTAGGGTCAAGGAACGGACTCCAGCAAACAGCCTGCCGCCCGCCGCCGATGTGAATCCGCGAGACAGGGCCATATATTGTGAGCTTCACAGGAGCCCGTGCGCAAAGACATGACCCGGCAGGCCACGAAGTTGACCGCAGGCGCCAAACGCTCCCTCGCCGCTGGCGAGCCCACCATCGCCGCGAGTTTTGCCCTTGCCTTGATCGACTTGGCGGTCGCCAAGGGTGCGCCACGCAAAGATCTCATCGCGCGCGCGTCGCTTTCCCCGTCGGAGCTCGCCGACCGCGATCAACGCGTGCCGTACAGCAAATACGTCAAGCTCATGCGCGCCGGTAAGGAGCTCAGCGGCGATCCGGCGCTGGCCCTCCATTTCGGCGAGTCGTTCGACCTCGCGGAGTTGTCGATTGTCGGCTTGTTGGGATTTGCCTGCGAGACCATCGCCGAGGCGATGGTCCAGACCAGACGCTACGCGACCCTCATCGCCGACGCGCCGATCGCCGACAGATTGATCATGTCGCGCGAGCCGTCCGGGTTGTGGCTCGTGGATACGCGCGAGAATCCCAACGAATTTCCGGAGCTGACGGAATCGGCTTTCGCGCGCATGGCGTCGACGTCGAAGCGCTTTGGCACCTCACACCTTTTGAAAGCGCTCCATTTCACCCACGCCGAACCGTCTTATCGCGCCGAGTACGATCGCATCTTCTTCAACATGCCCATCACCTTCGGCAGCGACCGCAACGCGCTCTTGATGGACAGCGACGACTCCTGGCTGCAGTGGCGCTTCCCCGCTCAGCCGCGCTACGCCTTCGGCATCTTCAGCGAGCGCGCCGAGGCATTGCTCAAGCGCCTCGAAGCATCCAAATCCTTGAGGAGCAAGGTCGAGAGCTTGCTCATGCCCATTCTTCACACCGGCGATGCCGGCATGGACAAGATCGCCGCCAAGCTCGGCCTCAGCCGGCGCACGCTGGCGCGCCGCTTGAAGGATGAGGGCGCCGTCTTCGAAGAGGTGCTGGACGAGTTGCGCCACAAGCTCGCCGTCTCATACCTCAGCGAGAAGAAGGTTTCCGTCAACGAGACCGCCTATCTCGTCGGCTTCTCCGAGCCCGCCGCCTTCTCGCGCGCCTTCAAGCGCTGGACCGGCAAAACGCCGAGCGCCGCCCGTTCAGCCCGCCGCGCCCCACCACGCCGCAAACGCAAAGGCGAATAATGACGGATTATCTTCCCCCCTTGAGGGGGAAGGTGGATGCCGCGGTCATCAGGCCGCGGCAGACGGAAGGGGGGACAGCGTTTCAGGACGGGAATGTGGATTGAGGGCGCTACGCTCGGCGCCTCAAATCACGAACTTCACGAAGAACGGATGGCCCGACTTCGCCGCGTGATTGATCTCGCCATAGTCGTCGCCGCCCGACTTGCTGCGGAAGGTAGCACCCGACGCACTGTTGGATGAAATGCCCGTCGCGCAGCCGAACGCGAGCTCCACCGGCGCGCCCGCGCCTCGGTAAATGGCAGTGCCGCGTGAGCCTTCAATCCCCGGATAATCTTGGATCCAGAAGCGGCCAACGCTTCCGCGCGCGATCCGTGCCGGTGGCGGCACGACGAAATGACCGTGGCGCGCATCAGATGTGGCGAGCACCAGATCGGCGGCGCCGGCACTGTTGTCGACGGTGACATAGGTCGAGAAATTGTGTCCCGGGCTCGGTGAAATCTCATCGAGCTTCGCGCCGTTGTAAGCGGAGATCGCATAGTCGCTGCCGACCTGCATCACCTGGCCGTGCAAAGTCTGCATGTCGATTTCGAGGAACGTGAAGTGGCGGTGCGGCATGTCCGGCATCGACGCGCAGTCGAAGCCGGTATTAAGATAATCGGTGAAGCCGTTCTTCACCCCGCGCACCGAGATATGCGTGTGACCGAAGACAACGAGGTCGGCGCCGTTCTGCAGCGCCGCGCGCTGCGCGAACCAGGCGAGATAGCGCCCGTTGGCGAGGTCCGCCGCGGCAGCCTTGCCGGCCTCGAGCTCGCCGTTGCGCCCGCCGCCGCCGGCGTTTTTCCAGTTCGCCCACAAATCGCGATAGATGTGCTTCACCTCGGCGAGCGTCGTGGTCTCGCCCGACGGCAAGATGATCGGCGCGTCGAACGCGAGGCCCGTCGTTTTGCTCGCATAATTGACGGCGAGCTCGACGAGACCGCCGCCGATCCCGTCGAGCGACGACATCAGCTTGCCGAACTCGACGCCGTTGGGCTCGCCTTGCCCGACGAGATCGGCGACCGTCTGCCCGGGCTTCAGCGTCTGCGTCAGTTGGTGACAAAACGAGCGCGTCGCGAAATGCCCGATCGGCAACGGCGCCAGACGCGACCCGCGGTCCGGCGCGTTGAACATGGTCCAGCGATGACCGTGCGCCATCAGCAAACGCCGGTCATTGCCGCCTGGGAAGTAGTTCTCGTCTGTGTGCAGCCTGATTTTGTAACGCGGGTTCTGAATCTGATTGAGGTCGGCCTGCGTGATCGTCATGTCGTGATTGCCGGGCACGTAGGTCACGCGCCCCTGCAACGCCGTCAGCGCCGCGCTCAGCTTGCCGTTGGGGCCGAGGATATTCGGATTGGCCGCGATGAACTCGGCGAACGCCGGCGGCCGCCGCTCCGGCGGATAGGTCCAAAAGTCGACGAAATCGCCGAGGATCACCAGCTCCTGAATCGACGCCGCATTGGCAATCACGTAGTCGAACAACGCGGCGAGATATGGCTCGTGATATTTCTTCTGATACCAAACCGTCGGGCTGTTATCCCCGATATGCACGTCGCTGAGCGTGACGATCTTGCCGCGCGCCCCCGTCGCCGCACCAAGCGCATCGCGCACACTGACCAGCGCCCCCGCCGCCGCCGTCCCCGCAATCAATGTCCGCCGCGTAAGCTTCCCCATGCCATCCCCCGTGCAGGCAACGCGCGCCGCACGCAAACCCTGCCAGCGAGGCGCTACCGGCACAAGCCGAGGAAAATGGGGTCAGACTCGAATTAATGCCATTGGCTAAATCGACTCTGACCGCATTTTATCAGCGCGCCAAAAAATCCGGCCCATCGCAAAACCGCAGTTGACACCTATTCACCTCATGCCGATCAAGCATGGGATGTCTGTATTCATCGAAGGCGCGCGGCAAGAGAGCCTGGAGCCATGATTGTTGGGGCAAAATCCATCGCAAAACGCATGCGGCAACGCACAGGTCTAGCTCCTGTATTTTCTTGCAATTTACAGGGAAATACAGGACCCGGCGGCCATCGCCGCCAGCCGCGCAGCGAGCGCGTCATGACGGCGAGTCAGCGTCACCATCAAGCCGCCAAGAAGCACGAAGGAGTCACGAAGAACCCGGTCGCGCCGCGGGCGCAATCAAATTTTTGGCGCTGCGCGCCGAGGACAACGTCGTGAACCTTGGAGCTTGTTGGTGTCTTCGTGGTGACGCTGACTCCAAGAGCGCATCACTTGATCGTTTTGCAGCAGCGGAAGCTCAAGTGATAGTTCGCGTGGCTGCCCATATCCATCACCCGCGTGCCGTGCCAGAACGGCGCGCGCCAGCGGCACCAATCCTCGTGCGCGCGAATGCGGTCGAACACGAACCACGAGCCCTTCATCTCGGTGACGCCGAGCGTCGTCGAGCCGGTGCTCGCCATTTCGCTCGGGTTCGTCGGCAAGTTCATGTGCTCGGCCGCGTTGCCGTTGATGTCGTAGACGCCGAGCGGCGAGTGGCAATCGGGAAAACTTCCCGTCGGATAGGTGTTCGAGCCGCAGCCGCCCCATTCGCCGCCGTTGCAAGTCGCCGTCTTGAAGCTGCCGGTTGCGCACACGCCGGTGCGGTATTCCGGCCCGTAGCTCCAGCGCTTCGTGGAGGAGTATTTGCCGTTGTGCATCTCGCGGTCGCCGTGAATGCCGGCGGAAAAATTGTAGTCGGCGGGTCCGAGCTCGCCTTGGCACGCACCTTCCCACTCATGCGCGTCGCAAATGCGTTTGCCTTCCGCTTCGCAGAGCAGCGCCGCCTCGCGCGCCTTCACCCAAACCACCGGATAGGTGCACGGGATATCGGGAAATTCGAATTGGTCGATGCAAGCCTTGGCGTCTTCCGGTTGCTGCGTCTTCGGGTCGTAAAGCGGCGCCAAATATTTCGAGCCGCAGATTTTTTCGAAGCGCGGATTGTCGTAGGAGGTCGACGTCTGCTGCAGCCGCGCCCGGCATTGCTCGGGCGACATCGCATGCACGGTGATCGCCGGGTTACCTTGGCCCATCATGCTCGAGCCCGCGAAGATCGAACGGATCTTCGCCATCTGCTCGGCGCTCAAGCCGAACACCGATTGCAGCTGCTGGAACAGCGTTTCGTTCTGGCTCTGCCGCGTGCCATCGGCCTGAACCGTGGACACGCCGGCCGACAGCGCCACGGTGGCAGCGCACAGCATCGCGATACGGATGAGCTTTCTCATGGGCCACTCTTTCGTCTGATCAACGCGAAGAAATCACGATTGTCCGGTACGCCGAGGAAGCGCGGCAAAACCTTGGTGCCCGATGCGCGGTCGGACGCGCTCATGCCTTGCATCGGGTGCTCGACGACGAGCTTGTCGCCGTGGCGCGCATAGAGCGCGAGATAGCTGTGCTCGAGCGCGTTCATGTCGAGCAGCATGGCGTAACGGCAGCCGTAAGCCTGAAACACCAGCTCCATCGCCGACGGCGTCGCAGTCGAGAACACCGCGTGCAGCAGATACGACTTGCCGCCGCTCTCGACGATGCAAGCGCCCGCTCGCAACGTGCGCAATTGCAGATCGCCCGAGCTCGACCAATTGCCCGCGGCCCACGATTTGACGAGCGCGCCAGGCTGGCCGTTCTCGATCAACGCCACGCCGTTCTGCCGCGCATAGCGCACATGCGCGAGAAATTTGTTCTTCTCCTCGCCCCACGTCTCCATGTGAACCGAGCCGTCGTCGAGCGCGTAGAGCGTCGCCACGTTGGGCTGCAGCTTCGAGAACACGACGCCTTGCTCGACGAAGCCGTAATGCACGCCTTCATAGATGCCGGCGCGAAACGCACCTTGCTCGCGCTTGAAGCCGCCGGCAAAGGTCGCAACGACCCGCGCCAGCACGGCCGGGCTCACCAAGCCGTTGGTGACGAGCGGCGCGGCGCTGTCGATGCCGTCGGGCCCCGGACCGCCGGCATGCCGGTCGATGAACGACCAGTTGAGGCGCGGATTGTCGGTGCCGAGCGAGAAGCTCAATTCGAATTGCGAGAGGTCGAACGCGGTCACGTCGACGAGCGCCGAACTCTCGACGCCGTCGAGCTTGTTGATGCCGCCGTCGCTCGCCGTGACGATGTCGGCGCTCACCGCGCTTGGCCGGATCATACCGGCATAGACGCCCGGCAGATCGCGCACTCTGTACCAGCGCCCGAGTGCGAGTTGATGCGCCGGCGCGCCTTCGACCTCGATCCCGAAGTTCGGCGCACTTACCAATTGGTTGGCGGCTTCGGGCCTCACCGTGGCGTTGGGCGGTGCTTCGCCGGCAGCACCTTGTCCGCCATCGCCGGCCGTGGTCGCGCCGGTTTCGCGGAACGCGTCTTGATAAAACGTGCCGCGCACGAAACTGACGAGGTCGTCGCCGCCCCACACGTTGAGGCGCAAGAACTCGGTCACCGCCTCGAGGTCCGTGAAATTCCCGGCAACGCGATTGCGCAGATAAATCCGCCCCTCGCACAGCGGCGCGTAGGGCAAGTGCGAGGCGGCGGCCTTTTGCAACGCGCCGCTCGCCCACAAATCGCAGGCGATGGTGTCGGTCGCCGTGGTGATCACCGGCCCGGATTTCCCGTCGGCCAAATGAATGTGTTGGCCGATTGGGTCGGCGTTCTCGAGATGATAGACGCCGCGCCCGCCGCCGAGCGTCAGCAGCAGCCAGCTGTTGCTGTTGGGATTGATATTGACGAGCGTTGCGCTGCCGCCGGCAACGTTCGCCGTCTCCGACGAGCGAAAACTCTGCAGCTCGAGGATCGTGGTGCGCCCCACCGGCGGCGGCCGTTGATCCTTCGCCGCGAATTCGCTACGCGGCGCCTCACGCACCAAATGCGAGTCGACCGCCGATGACGATGTGCGGTCGAGATGCGCGACCATCGCGAACATCACCGCGAAGGGCAGGGTCCAGAGGATCGCGCCGAGCGTGCCCAAGCGGCCTTGCGGCAGCGGACCCGGCGCGTCGCTCATGGCGTCGTCTTTCGCCGCGTCAAATAGAAGAAGTCGCGGTTGTCGGGATAGCCGACGAAGCGCGGCACCAGCTTGCCGCTTGCGCCTCTGTCGATATCCATCATGCCGTTGATCGGATGTTCGACCACCAGCTTGTCGCCCGAGCGCACATAGAGCGCGAGGTACGCATGCTCGAGCGCGTTCATGTCGAGCAGCATCGCGTAGCGGCAGCCGTAGGCTTGAAACGTCAGCGCCATCGCCGACGGCGTCGCCGTCGAGAACACCGCATGCACGAGGTATTGCTTGCCCCCCGACTGCACGATGCACGCACCCGCGCGCAACGTGCGCAGCTTCGCGTCGGCCGAGCCCGACCAATTTCCCGCGCCCCAATTCGGCACGAAGCGGCCCGGCATCGGCGCGCCCTTACCGTTGAGCTCGACCAGCGGCACGCCGTTCTGCCGCGCCGACTGAATGTGCGGCAGCAGACGGTCGCTCTCCGCCGTCCACGTCTCCATATGCACCGAGCCGTCGTCGAGCATGTAGAGCGTCGACAATCCCGGCTGCAGCTTCGAGAAGATCGTGCCTTGCTCGATGAAGCCGTAGTGCGAACCGTGATGCACTTGCGCGAGGTCGCCCCACTTGAACGCGCCGTGCTCGCGTTTGAAACCGCCGGCGAAGGTCGCGACGATGCGCGGCAGCAGCGCCGGGTTCGCCATCCCGTTCGTCACCAGCGGTCCGCTGCCGTCGATGCCGTCGGGCCCCGGCAAGTTGCCGCGCGGTGCGCGTCCCGACCAGCCGAGCCGTGGATTGTCGGTGCCGAGCGCGTAGTGCACTTCGAACTGCGACAGATCGAAGGCGACGAGATTGACCAGCGACGACGCCTCGACGGAATCGAGACCGTTGATCAGCCCTTTGTCGCCCGCCGTCATCTCATCGCTGACCGCCTGCGGCTCCATCAAGCTCGCATAGACGCCCGAAAGATTGCGCACCGGATACCAATGGCCGAGCGCCAGTTGCCGCGACTTCGGCCCTTCGACGTCGATGCCGAAATTGCGTGCGCCGACCGAAAGCCCCGCCGCGCGCGCGTTGAGCGCCGCCGTCGCTGGCGCATCGGGCGCGGTCGGTGTAGGCACATCGGTCGATTTCGAGGTGTCACCGGTTTCGCGATACGCGTCTTGATAAAAATTCTCGCGCACGAAGCCGACGATGTCGTCGCCGTTCCACACGTCCTCGCGCAAAAAGTCCGTCATGCGCTCGAGATCGGTGAAATGCCCGGCCACCCGGTTTCGCACGTAAAGCTTGCCGCCGCACAGCGCGCCATAGGGCAGGGCCGAAATCACCGCCTTCTCGATCGCGGTCGGTTTGCCCATCCACATCTCGCAAGGCCCCGACGCCGTCGCCGTCGTCACCATGAGCCCGCTCTGCCCATCGACCAGATGAATGTGCTGACCGATCGGATCCGGATTTTCGAGGTGATAGGCGCTGCGCCCGCCGCCGCTCCATTCGATCGTCAGCAGCAGCCACGAATTGATGTTGGGGTTGAGATTGACCAGCGTCGCCTTGCCGGTGCGGCCCTCGCCCAGGATCGTCGCCGTCTCGCTGCGCCGGTAAGGCTGCAGTTCCAGCACCGTCTTGCGCTGCTCGGCCTCGTATTGCGACCGCTGTTCCGGGTTGTCGAGGGGCGCCGCGTTCACCGCAGTTTCGTGCGGCAGGATCAGCTCGGCGCGTGGCGCCATGGTCCGCGGGTTGTAGTAGTCGTAGTGCCCGGTCCGGCCCGACGGCACGTAATGATCGAGGTGGCCGAGCGCGGCAAGAATGCCGGTCAGCGCCACCGTCGATACGAAAATCCCTGCAGTGCCGGAACGGCGGCGCGCCATCGAAAGCGCCTCCCCCAAAGCGCGGCGCGGATCATGTCATAAACGTTCACCATGCGACACACGGATGTTGCCGCAGTCGACAGTTTTCGAGGGAACGCCTGAAGCGCGAACCGATGCCGCGCGCTTCGCCTTAACGGAGAACGGCGAGCTAGAACACGCCGTTCACGTCACGCCCGAAGGCCCGCAAGTCTTCGATGAAATCGCGCGGCCGCTCCATCGCCGCAAAATGTCCGCCGCGTGCGAACTCCGTCCAGCGCACCACATTCATGTGCTTTTCCACCATCGATCGCGGCGGGAACGGAATGAGATCGACGGGGAAGCGCGCGATCGCCGTCGGCTTCTTGATGCGCGAACCCGGCTGAATGGGTTTGCCGCCCGGATCTTCGAAGAGGCCGCGATACATCCACGACGCCGTCCCGAATGTCCGCGTCACCAGATAGAGCATCACGTTGGTCAGCAGCTGATCCTTCGTATAGACGGACTCGAGTTTGCCGTCGTCGAGATCGGACCAGCCCTTGAACTTCTCGATGATCCACGCCGCCGCGCCGACCGGCGAATCCATCATCCCGTAGGACAACGTCAGCGGCTTGGTCGATTGCAGCCGGAAGTAAGCGCCCTCCGCCTCGAAACTTGCCTGAAACTTGGCGGCGTCGGCTTTCTCCTCCGGCGTCTCGGGCACCACGCCGGGCGAGCGCCAGCCCAGCATGTTGAGGTGGATCGCCTGACAGCCGCGCCCCTCATAGCCGAGCCAGCCGGTGATCGACGACCCCCAATCGCCGCCTTGCGCCAGATAACGCGGATAGCCGAGCGTGCCCGTCATCAGCTCGTCGAAATAGCCGGCGACCGTGCGCGGGCCCATGGGCTTTGCCGGCTTGCCGGAGAATCCGTAGCCTGGCAGCGACGGCACGATCACGTCGAACGCGTCATCCTTGCTGCCGCCGAATTTCTGCGGCTGCGCCAGCGGCTCGATCACGCTCATGAACTCCACGATCGAACCGGGCCAGCCGTGGCTGATGATCAGCGGCCGCCGCTTCTCGCCCGAACCCTTGAGATGGATGAAATGAATGTCGAGATCGCGCACCTTTGCCTTGAAGTGAGGCAACGCGTTCAGCGTGTCCTGCTCGCGATACCAATCGTAGCCGTGCAGCCAGTACTCGACGATCTCCTTCATCGTCGCGAGCTCGGTGCCGTAAGCCCAGCCGCCGCCTTCGGGCGCATCGGGCCATTCGAAGCCGCGCACGCGATCCATGATCTTGTTGATCGTGGCCTGCGGAATTTCGATTTTGAATGGCGTGGGCTGGGACATCGCGGTGGTCCTCGAGAGCGGCGCCGCGAATAATGCGCCACTTGAACGGCACAAGACAACGATGAGGCTTGTCGCCGTGCCGCGTGCGACCTAGCTTCGAGAGGCACGAAAGCGGAACAGCGCACGATGGCTCACGGCAACGGCATCTCTGTGAAGCGGATTTCAGGTGCGCTGGGCGCGGAAATCGCAGGCGTTGACCTCGCGAGCCCGCTCGGCAACGACACCTTCGCCGCCGTCCATCAAGCACTGCTCGATCACTGCGTGATCTTCTTCCGCGATCAGGTGATGACGCCCGAGCAACACGTCGCCTTCGCCCGCCGCTTCGGCAAGATCAGCATCCATCCTTATGCGGCGGCGCTCGCCGGCCACCCCGAGGTGATGACGATCTTCAAGGAGAAGGACGACAAGGTGAACTTCGGCGGCGGCTGGCACTCCGACATGACGTTCTTGGAGAAACCGCCGCTCGGCTCCATTCTTTACGCCAAGGACATCCCGCCCTACGGCGGCGACACGATGTTCGCGAACCAATATCTCGCCTACGAGGCGCTCTCGCCCGGCATGAAGAAGACGCTGGACGGCATGAACGCGGTGCACTCCGCCAACGCGCAATACGGCGTCGACGGCCGCAGCGAAGCCCAAGTCAACAACGACAAGCGCTCGATGAAGCCTGCGACCTCGGAAGACGCAAAGGCCGAGATGATCCACCCCGTGGTCCGCACGCACCCCGAAACCGGCCGCAAAGCCCTATACGTCAACGTCGGCTTCACGACGCGCTTCGAAGGTTGGACGAAAGACGAAAGCCGCCCGCTCTTACGTTGGCTCTACGAGCACTGCGCCAAGCCCGAATTCACCTGCCGCTTCCAATGGGCAAAAAATTCGGTCGCCTTCTGGGACAACCGCTGCGCCCAGCACTACGCCTTGAACGACTACCACGGCTTCCGCCGCGAAATGCACCGCGTGACGGTCGAAGGCGACCGCCCGCGCTAGCTTTTGATCAAGCGCACGCGCTACCGAGTTCACACTCTCCTGGGACCGCGGGCGTCCCGCCTGCACTTGCTGAGGTTGAGCACCTGCGGCGATTCAGAAAGAGCAGGCAAGATGCCAGCGCTCCTAGGACAGAGTTCACCTGTCGAGCCTCAGCCCTTCATCAGATCGCGTAGTCGAACTCGCTCGCGTGCGCGCGGCTACGATTTGCGATCATGCGGACGTTGAGGTCCGCCACGATCCGGCTTCCCGTGCGCTCGAACAGCGCCGGTACGAGCCCGTGCACCGCGCAAGCAAGCGCCGCAACGGCTAGGCGCACGGCAAATCCAAACGCCGCGATCATATGCTCGAGATAGTTTTCACCGACCGTTCTCGGATGACGGAGGAAAAGTGCATCGAACATGGCTCGGCCTCATTGGGACAGCCCATCGTAACCCAAGCCGCCCTGCGCGCAAAAGGTTCTGCTAGCTGCAGATTTCGAGCTTTACGATATCCGGTCCCGCATAGGCGATGCGCACATGTTGCGCCGATCGCACGGGTCCACCTTCGTTTGAAGGTTGATGAAAGCCGGCCATCACGCTCGCCGCAGCGTAACGGAAGGTCTTTGCGCCGACCGTGAAGGATTCGTCGCGCTTGGATCGCGTCGCCGGGCTGAAATTCGTGACGACGCCGTCGATCGTTTCCAACTGGCCCGCCGCCTCGAGATGGCTGAGCTTCAGGTAGCGAAAATAGGTGTGACTGAACGCAAACGTGACGAAGACGAGGATGATCAGACCGATCGCAGGCGCGGCCGCCTGATAGCGCGTTCGCTTCCAAGGAAAAATGCGGTCGCGAAGAACGAGCGACAGCACCGTGAGCACGAACGCTCCGCCCAACAGCGCGAACACGCCCCAATGCTGAAAGCCGGTCTGCGCCAGATCGAACGCGACGATGCAATTCATCGCGTCACCGAGAGTCTCAGCCTAGAGCGCCCCGTGGCACTGCTTGAACTTCTTGCCTGAGCCGCACGGGCACAGCGCGTTGCGCGGCACCTTGCCCCACGTCGAGGGATCGCTCGCCGACACCGGCACGGGACGCCCACCCATGCGCGGCGTGTTCGTCACCGTGCGCGGGCGTTGCGGCCCGAGCGCATCCTCGCCGAGTTCGTTCTCGCCCGTGTCAGGATTGAGGTGCATCGCCTGCATCCGCGGCAGCGCCCGTTCCTCGAGCTGCGGCGGCGCCTCCATCTGCAGCTGCACGTGCATCATCTGCCGCGTCACCTGTTGGCGCACCTTCGACAGCAGCTGCCCGAACAACAGGAAGGCCTCGGCTTTGTATTCGTTCAGCGGATCGCGTTGCGCATAGCCGCGCAAGCCGATCGTCTGGCGCAAATGGTCGAGCGTCACCAAATGCTCGCGCCACTCGTGGTCGAGCGTCTGCAGCAACACCGCGCGCTCGATCTGGCCGACCACTTCCGGCGGCGCGTCCTTCAACCGCTCCTCGGCGCGCGCATCGGCGGCCTTGGTGATGCGGTCGATGATCTCTTCTTCGGCGATGCCGTCTTCCTTCGCCCAATCCGGGATCGGCAGCTGGATGCCGAAATAATTGTCGACGTCGGCCTGCAGGTCCGTGAGCTTCCATTGCTCGGCATAGGAATGCTCGGGCACGTAGCGCTTCACCAGATCTTCGATCAGCTGGTGGCGCATGCCGACGACGGTGTCGTTGACCGTGTCCGCCGCCATGAACTCCAGGCGCTGTTCGAAGATCGTCTTGCGCTGATCGTTCATCACGTTGTCGAACTTGAGCAAGTTCTTGCGGATGTCGAAGTTGCGCGCCTCGACCCGCTGCTGCGATTTCGCGATCGCCGCATTGACCATGCCGTGCGAGATCGCCTCGCCCTTCTTCAAGCCCAAGCGCTGCAGCATGCCGTCGAGCTTGTCTTGCCCGAAGATGCGCATGAGATCGTCGTGCAAGCTCAAATAGAATTTCGAGTGCCCCGGGTCGCCTTGGCGTCCTGAACGGCCGCGCAGCTGATTGTCGATGCGCCGGCTCTCGTGGCGCTCGGTGCCGAGCACGTAGAGCCCGCCCGCCGCGATCACTTTCTGCTTCGCCTCGGCGATCTCGGCGCGAATCTTTTCGGCCACGCGCGTCTTCTCGGCCTCGTCGGTGATCCCGACGGTTTCGATCGCCACGCGCATGTCGGCGTTGCCGCCGAGCTGAATGTCGGTGCCGCGCCCCGCCATGTTGGTGGCAATGGTGACGCCGCCGGGCACGCCGGCCTGGCTGATGATCTGCGCTTCCATTTCGTGATAGCGCGCGTTCAAGACGTTGTGCTTGATCTTCTTCTTCTTGAGCACTTCGGCCAGCGTCTCGGATTTTTCGATCGACACCGTGCCGACCAGGATCGGCTGCCCGCGCTTCACGCAATCCTCGATCGTCTCGACGATAGCGTCGTATTTCTCTTCGACCGTGCGGTAGATCTCGTCGTCTTCGTCGATACGTGCGACCGCGACGTTGGTCGGAATCTCGATGACGTCGAGATTGTAGATGTCCATGAATTCGTTGGCTTCGGTCGCCGCCGTGCCGGTCATACCGGCGAGCTTCGAATAGAGCCGGAAGTAATTCTGGAAGGTGATCGATGCCAGCGTCACGTTCTCAGGCTGGATCGCCACGTCTTCCTTGGCTTCGAGCGCCTGGTGCAGGCCTTCCGAATAGCGCCGGCCGTCCATCATGCGGCCGGTGAATTCGTCGATGATGATGACCTTGTTGTCCTTGACGATGTAGTCCTTGTCCTTCTGGAACAGCTTGTGCGCGCGCAACGCCTGGTTCACGTGATGGACCAGCGAGACGTTGGCGATGTCGTAGAGGCTGCCTTCGCCCAGCATGCCGTTCTTCGACAGCCACTGCTCGACCGCCTCGTTGCCCTCTTCGGTCAACGCCACCGAGCGCTGCTTCTCGTCGAGTTCGTAGTGCTCCGGCAGCAAGTCCGGCATGTAGGCGTCGATCACCTTGTACAAGTTCGAGTGATCTTCCGTGGGGCCGGAAATGATCAGCGGCGTGCGCGCTTCGTCGACCAAGATCGAGTCGACCTCGTCGACGATCGCGAAGTTGTGCCCGCGCTGCGTCATCTGCGCCTTCGAGTACTTCATGTTGTCGCGCAGATAGTCGAAGCCGTATTCGTTGTTGGTGCCGTAGGTGACGTCGCAGGCGTAGTTGTCGCGCCGCTGCGCGTCGTCGAGGCCGTGGACGATGCAGCCCACGCTGAGCCCCAAGAAGCGATAGACCTGGCCCATCCATTCGGCGTCGCGTTTGGCGAGGTAGTCGTTGACCGTGACGACGTGCACGCCCTTGCCCGACAGTGCGTTCAGATAGACGGGCAGGGTGGCGACCAGCGTCTTGCCTTCGCCGGTTTTCATTTCAGCGATATTGCCTTCGTGCAGCACCATGCCGCCGATCAGCTGCACATCGAAGTGCCGCTGACCCAGCGTGCGCTTGGCGCCTTCACGCACCGTGGCGAAGGCCTCCGGCAACAGATCGTCGAGCTTGCGCCCGCTGGCGACCTGCTCGCGGAAGCGGGCGGTGCGGGCGCGCAACTCGTCGTCGGAGAGTTTTGCGATCTCCGGCTCGAGCGCGTTGATGCGGGGAACCCGAGCACTGAAGGCCTTCAGACGCCGGTCGTTGGTCGTTCCGAAAATCCGTTTGGCCAGCGTGTTCAAGGCTAACATTGCAAGGATCGTCCTTATTCTCGTGAGGTACTCAGGGCTCGAAAACGCGAAAACGGCGAATTCGCGGCCGCCCGAAATGGGCGCGGGTCGCTGCCTCGCCTCGATTTGCTTGGGGTCGGCCGTTTCCGGCGCATCTAGGGCCGGGAGGACAGATAAGGGGGGCATACCCCCCTGTCAACGCAACGGCATGTGACACCGCGCCGACCGTGGCAAGCCTGCAAAGCGGCGGCTTTGCGCCAATCTCGGACCAACGGACGGGTACTGACGATTGGCCCTCTGCCGTGGTACTTCATTGCAACCGAAATTCTGGAGTCCTTGCATGCTCAAGCCCCTGACCGGGTTGAAGAAGCCGATGCCGCAAAAGCCGAAATCGAAGCTTGTCGCCGTACCCGCCAGCGACAAACAGCCGGTTCCCGAGAAGACCGGTCCCGTGATCTCGCCTTTGGCTCCCAAAGCCATCGCCAAATTGCCGCCGTTGTCGGGCGTTCGGCTCGCCGCCGGCGAGGCCGGCATTCGCTATCAAGGTCGCACCGACCTGCTGCTCGCGGTCATGGCGCCGGGCACTCAGGTCGGCGGTGTTTTCACCACATCGAAGACCGCCTCCGCACCTGTCGATTGGTGCAAGGCCGCGCTCGTTCAGAAATCGGCGCGCATGCTGGTGGTCAATTCCGGCAATGCCAACGCCTTCACGGGCAAAGCCGGCGCCGAGAGCGTGCGCCAAACGGCCGAGAGCGCCGCCGCGCTCGCCGGCTGCAAACCGCAGGAAGTGTTTGTTGCATCGACCGGGGTCATCGGCGAACCGTTGCCGGCCCAACGCATCACCAAGGCACTGCCGGATATCTACGAGAACACCGGCGCCGGCGCCTGGAACGACGCCGCTCGCGCCATCATGACCACCGACACCTTCCCCAAGATGGCGACCGCGTCCGCGCAAATCGACGGCGCTCGCGTCACCATCAACGGCATCGCCAAGGGTTCGGGCATGATCGCGCCCGATATGGCGACGATGCTCTCCTTCATTTTCACCGACGCCAAGATCCCGTCGGAGTGCCTGCAGCAGCTGCTGGCGCAAGGCGTGCGCGACAGCTTCAACGCCACGACCGTCGACAGCGACACCTCGACGAGCGACACGTTGTTGTTGTTCGCAACCGGCAAAGGCGCGTTGCACGATCCCGTCACCCGCATCGCCGACAAACGTCTCGACGACTTCCGCACCAAGCTCTTTGCCCTGATGACCGATCTCGCCGTGCAGGTCGTGCGCGACGGCGAAGGCGCGCAGCATCTGGTGCGCATCAACGTCAACGGCGCCGAGTCTCAGCAAGCAGCGCGCAAGATCGCGCAGTCGATCGCCAATTCGCCGCTGGTCAAGACCGCGATTGCCGGCAACGACGCCAATTGGGGCCGCATCGTCATGGCCATCGGCAAGTCAGGCGAAGCCGCCAACCGCGACAAGCTCTCGATCCGCATCGGCAATCACAAGGTCGCCACCAACGGCCAGCGCGATCCGAACTATTCGGAAGCGTTCCTGTCGAAATACATGCAGCGTCAGGAGATCGAGATCGACGTCGATGTCGGCGTCGGCAAATTTTCGTCGGGCGTTTGGACCTGCGATCTGACCCACGGCTACATCGCGATCAACGGCGACTATCGAAGCTAAGTAGCCAATTTCCGCGACCGCTAAAATTTGAAGCATTACCGCTTGTTAATCTCTGACGCCCAGGCTCGGAACGCGCAGAAATGAGCCAGCAAGCGAAGCCAAGACTCGTATTGGTCGCTGCTTGCGCGCTCATCGATGCCGATGGACGGGTGCTGCTCGCGCAGCGTCCGCAGGGCAAGACGATGGCTGGGATGTGGGAATTTCCGGGTGGCAAGATCGAACAGGGCGAACGCCCTGAAGAGACGCTCATCCGCGAGCTCAAGGAAGAGCTCGGTATCGATGTGAAGGAAGCGTGCCTCGCGCCGTTCGCCTTCGCCTCCCACAGTTACGACGACTTCCATCTCTTGATGCCGCTGTATCTATGCCGCCGCTGGGACGGCGTCGCTACGGCGCGTGAAGGACAAACGTTGAATTGGGTGCGCCCACGCGACATGGGCAAATACCCGATGCCGCCTGCCGACGTGCCGCTCGTGTCGCAACTGCGTGACCTGCTGTGAGGTGGCTCCAATGACCCACATGCGCAAACTTCGGACGTTCGCCGCTGATCGAGGCGGTGCGACGGCGATCGAATACGGTCTGATCGCCGGCTGCATCGCGCTCGTGATCATCACCGCCGTGCAACAGCTCGGCAACACCGTGAACGTGCTCTACCAGCTCGCCGCCGCCTTGTTCTGATCGAAGCCAGGCGGCGTCCGTAGCGGCGAACGTCGCGTCTCGCCGCGGCACGCCTCACGCGTAACCTTCGTCACATCCCGACACTGCCGTTAAGAATGAGCCGCCAAGCCAATGCCTAGGCTTGGTCAAATTGGGACGGCATGGCCGTTGCAGCTTTTCGCCTCAAAGCGCTCGCCTGAGCGCCAACGAGACGGGGTCTGCGATGAAGCTCACTCTCCTTCGCCGTTTCCAAGCCGACGATAGCGGCGCCACCGCCATCGAATACGCGATGATCGCCGCCACCATGGCCCTCGCGCTGCTCGCTTGTCTTGGGGCCTTGAGCGGCAGCGTCGGCGCTATGTTCACCTCCGTGGTCAGCGCGTTTTAACGCTCCCCTCTTCTTCCTGTCATGGTCCGCGCAGGCGGAGGACTCCCCAATCGACGTCGTGGTCCGCGTACGCGCACCACCCACGACTTTAGTGTTCGTTCGAGACTCAGTCGTGAATGGTCCGCCTGCGCGGACCATGACAACGGTGGGGTATGACCGATGGGTATGTCGGTCATTCACAACCGTGACCGCGAGCCTGACTCCATCGGTTGCTGTTGCTCCTCAAATCGCGCCCGCCCGGTCAAATACAAAATCTGAAACGTCGCTCGCACGCGGCCGTCGGGATCGCTGAACTTCTCGACGTAAATCTCCGCCACCCGCTCGAGCGTCCCGCGCTTGAGGAACGTCCGCCGCCGCTCCAGCAGCACATTCGTCTCGGCCATGCCGCGCAAATCGCGCAGCAGCTTCAGCGGCTGCTCGTAGCGCACCGTGACGACGTCGCTGTCGACGATCGGCTCGGCGAAACCGGCGCGCTGCAGCAGCGAGCCCGCATCGCGCACGTCCACGAACGGAAAGACGCGCGGCGACAATCCGCCGTCGTGTTCGATCTCCGCCGCCGCGAAGGCTTGGCGCAACTCGCTCAGCGTCTCGCCGCCGAACATCGCTGCCATGAACGTGCCGTTCGGGCGCAGCGCCCGCCGGATTTGCGCCAGCGCGCCGGGAAGATCGTTCAGCGCATGCAACGTCAGCACGCTCGCGTGCAGATCGAGCGAAGCGGCGGCGAACGGCAGCCGCTCCTCATCCCCAACCACCGCGAAGCCGGACGCCGCCGGCGCTGCCGTGTCGAGCGCGATGGCGCGCGCCGCCTGCACCAGCAATGGCGCGGTCAGGCCGCAGCAAACCGCCGTCGCCAAGCGTTCGCCCCGTTCATCGAGGCGCTCCGCGATCTCGTCGGCCGCGCGCCGCGCGAGAAAATCGAAATCGGCGAAGCGCGCGGCGGCGCGCAGGCGCCGGCGGCGCAGCAGAGCCCGATCGAAAATTTGCGGCACAGTGGTCACGCCCCACCTTGGCATGGCCCGCTATTCGCGGTCATCATCGGCCCATGGAGCCGGCCGGCACGTCTTTCCAAGACATCGCGCGCAGTCTCGCCGGGATCGGCCGCCGCGCCCTCGACTTCGTCTTGCCGCCCGTTTGCTTGCGCTGCCGCACGCTGGTCGCCGATCCGCACAGTCTGTGCGCCGCGTGTTGGAGCGAGCTCAAATTTCTCGCCGAGCCGCTCTGCGCTTGTTGCGGTTTGCCGTTCCCCCACGCGCTCGGCGAAGGCGTGAAATGCGGCGCCTGCATGACGCGTCCGCCGCTGTTCGATCACGCCCGTGCCGCGATCGCCTATGACGATGTCAGCCGCGATCTGATCTTGCCGCTCAAGCACGCCGACCGCCTTGAGGCTGCGCCGATTTTCGGCCGCTGGATGGCAAGCGCCGCCGCCGGTCTCATCGCACGCGCCGATGTCGTCGTGCCGGTGCCGTTGCATTGGCGCCGTTTGGCAAAACGCCGCTACAATCAAGCCGCGGTGCTGGCGCATGAGATCGCCAAGAAGCATCGCCTGCGCGTCGACACGGCATCGCTCGTCCGGCCGAATGCGTCGATCAGTCAAGGCGAGATGCCGTCGGCGCGCGCGCGGCTCAAGAATGTCGCTCGCGCTTTTACAGTCGCCGATGCGCAAAAGGCACGAATCGCGGGCGCACGAATTCTTCTCGTTGATGATGTGTTAACGACGGGCGCCACCCTGAATGCGTGTGCGAAGGCGTTGAAGCGCGCGGGCGCGGCCTCTGTGTCGGCCGTCACATTGGCGCGCGTTGTGCGCCCGTTAAACCCCTCCCTATAATCTCCGACAGGTCTTGTGAGGGGCGCACCTGCGTTATCTTAGGTGCGATATGGCCATGTCGAACATCATCGTCTACTCAACCTTGCTCTGCCCGTATTGCCACCGCGCCAAGGCGCTGTTGCGCAAGAAGGGGGTCCATTTCACTGAAATCGATGTGGGAATGGATCGTGAGAAGCGCGAAGAAATGGAAGCACGCGCCCACCGTCACACGGTGCCGCAGATCTTCATCGACGATAAGCACATCGGCGGTTCGGACGATCTCTACGCCCTCGACGCCGAAGGCAAACTCGACTCGCTGCTGAAGGCGAGCTAATTAGCCTCCCATGACTGGGACATTCCGCGCGGCCTGCGTCCAGATGCGCACCGGCCTCGACGTTGCCGCGAACATCGCTGCCGCGTCCGCTTTGATTCGCGAAGCCAAAGCCAAGGGCGCCGACTTCGTCGCGACGCCCGAGATGACCTCGCTCTTCGAGGCCGAAACCGACGCCCTCTTCGCCAAGACCAAGCCTGAAGCCGATGACACGGCGCTGAAGGCATTTCGCGCGCTCGCCGCCGAACTCAAGGTCTGGCTGTTGATCGGCTCGCTGCCGATCCGCATCGCCGAGCGCCAATGCGCCAATCGCTCGTTCCTGATCGATGCCGGCGGTGCCGTCGTCGCCTCGTACGACAAGATCCACATGTTCGACGTCGACCTGCCGAACGGTGAGGTCTATCGCGAGAGCCGCAATTATCGTCCCGGCGAAGTCGCCGTCGTCGCCGATCTGCCCTGGGGCAAGTTGGGCCTCAGCGTCTGCTACGACCTGCGCTTCCCGCAGCTCTATCGCGCTCTCGCCAAAGCCGGCGCCGCGTTTCTCACCATCCCGGCGGCCTTCACCCACACGACGGGCAAGGCGCATTGGCACGTACTGCAGCGCGCTCGCGCCATCGAGACCGGCTGCTTCGTCATCGCCCCCGCCCAAGCCGGCACCCACGAGAACAAGCGCCATACCTTCGGCCACAGCCTGATTGTCGCGCCCTGGGGCGAGATCTTGGCCGAGGGCAGTGAGGATCAGCCCGGCGTCATCCTCGCCGACATCGACCCGGCAAAAGTGACAGAGGCCCGCGGCCGCGTCCCCGCACTGACCCACGACCGCCGCTTCACCCTTTCTTAATGATGCAGGCGTGCCATAGCGCATGGCTTGCCGCCACGGCGGTTAGCAGCCATCTTTGCTGACTGCCAAACGGGCGGGGACGTGAGTTCGGAATGATTCGCTACCAGCTGACCTGCAAGAAAGAGCACAGCTTCGAGGGCTGGTTTCGCGACAGCGCGGCCTATGACCAGCAGGCGAAGAAGAAGCTCATCTCGTGCCCGGTCTGCGGCAGCGCCAAAGTGAGCAAGGCGCCGATGGCGCCGGCCGTCTCCAAGAAAGGCGAACTCGCCGAAGCCGCGACCAAAGCGCGGGCGGTGAAGGAGTTCGTCCTCAACCTGCGCAAGCAGGTGGAAGAGAACGCCGAATATGTCGGCGACCGCTTCCCCAACGAAGCCCGCGCCATCCACTACGGCGACGCCGAAGAACGCCAAATCTACGGCGAAGCGACTCTTAAAGACGCCCACGACCTCATCGAAGAAGGCATCCCGGTGGCGGCGCTCCCGTCAGTCCCCCGCGCCGACTCGTAAGCGTCTGTCCAGAAGGCGCTAGTCCTGGGAGCGCTGGCGTCCCGCCGGCTCTTCCTGCATTCGTGCCGACACAATTTGCGACAAGGGAATCCTTGTTGCGCGGGCAGTGCATTTGCACCTTCGATCCATGGGGCAAGAATGGCATTCACGTGGATACGTCCCTCATTGGGAAGCCGGCGAGCGACCGCAGGCGATAACCTTTCGTCTTGCGGACAGTCTGCCCGTAGCTTTGCTGAAGCGTTGGGAAGATGAACTCGTGTCCCTTCCAGAAGACGAAGCGGCCCAAAGGCGCCGCGCTCGAATCGAGAATGCGCTGGACAGTGGCCACGGCGACGCGTCGCTAGGTCAGCCAGCAATCGCCGAACTCGTCGAAAGCGCGCTTCTGTTCTTCGACGGCGACCGTTACCGACTCCACGCCTGGGTGGTTATGCCAAATCATGTGCACGTGCTTGTCACGCCGCTGAACGGTCATGAGCTTTCCGCAATCGTGCAATCGTGGAAATCGTTCACTGCAAAAAAGCGAACGCGCTGCTAGGTCGCGTCGGTCAGTTCTGGTCGCGTGAATATTTTGACCGTGCCATTCGCGATGACACTCATTTCGCCAACGCGATTGCATATTTTGCGATGAATCCCGTGAAAGCAGGCTTATGCAGCAGCCCGGGACACTGGCGCTTTTCGAGCGCATGGGAAGGCAGAAAGAGCCGGCGGGACGCCAGCGCTCCCAGATAAGCGCTCTCCTGGGAGCGCTGGCGTCCCGCCGGCCCTTCTTGGGCGAAACGATCACCACGCGTGCGTGGCGGTGATCATGTAGTTGACGTCGGTGTCGCTGGAGAGCGACCAGCGACCGCTCAGCGGGTTGAAGACGACGCCGCTCGTTTGCGCCACGCGCAAGCCCGCGCCCGTCAGCGCGTTTTCCAATTCTTCCGGCGTCACGAATTTGGCCCAGTCGTGGGTGCCGCGCGGCAGCCAGCCGAGCACGTACTCCGCACCCACGATCGCCAGCGCGAACGCCTTCGCGGTGCGGTTGAGCGTGGCGACGAACATCAACCCTTCGGGCTTCAGCATCGTTGCGCACGACTCGAGAAACAACTTCAGGTCGGCGACGTGCTCGATCACCTCCATGTTGAGGATCGCGTCGAAACGTTCGCCGCAGGCGGCGAGTGCCTCCGCCGTTGTCGCCCGATAGTCGATCGCGAGTTTCTGCTCCGCCGCGTGCACGCTCGCCGTCTTGATGTTCTTGTCCGAGGCATCCGCCGCCACCACGTCGAAGCCGAGCCGGGCCATCGGCTCCGACAGCAACCCGCCGCCGCACCCGATGTCGAGCAGCCGCAAGCCGGCGAACGGGCGCTCGCCGCGCGCGTCTCGGGAAAAATGCTGCGCCGCCGCGTCGCGGATGAAACCCAGCCGCACTGGATTGAACTTGTGCAAAACGCCGAATTTGCCGCTCGGATTCCACCATTCCGCCGCCAGCGCCGAGAAGCGCGCGACCTCCGCCGCGTCGATCGTGGTACCGGTGCCTGTGGTCCCGATCTTCTCAGAGGTGGGTTGTGGATGAATGTCCGTGCTCATCCTGTGGCCGCGATCAATTGCGTGACATCGTTTGCCCGTCTAACTATACGACGCCATTGAGCAATCAAGCCCTGCGACACCTTCGAGCCCCAACCGCGCCACGCCCCATGCCCAGATTGGTTATGAAATTCGGCGGCACGTCGGTGGCGGACCTCGAACGCATTCGCAATGTCGCCCAACGCGTCAAGCGCGCGGTCGATGATGGTTATCAAGTCGCCGTCGTGGTTTCGGCGATGGCGGGTGAAACCAACAAGCTTGTTTCATGGGCGCGCGAATTGTCACCGCTGCACGACGCCCGCGAATATGACGCCGTGGTGTCCGCCGGCGAACAGGTGACCGCCGGCCTGCTCGCCATCGCATTGCAGCATATCGGTGTGCAGGCACGCTCATGGCTCGGCTGGCAGATCCCCATTCGCACCAGCGCCATGCACGGCGCCGCCGCCATCACCGAGATCGAGATCGCGCAGCTTGAGGAACGCTTAGGCCAAGGGCAGGTGGCCATTGTCGCGGGCTTCCAGGGCCTCGGCCCTGATAATCGCATCACCACGCTCGGCCGCGGCGGCTCCGACACCAGCGCCGTTGCCATTGCGGCCGCGATCAAGGCTGAGCGTTGCGACATCTATACAGACGTCGACGGGGTCTATACCACCGACCCGCGCATCGTCGCCCGCGCCCGCAAGCTTGAGAAAATTTCATTTGAGGAAATGCTCGAGATGGCGTCGCTGGGGGCGAAGGTCTTGCAGACCCGCTCCGTCGAACTGGCGATGATTCACGGGGTTCGCGTGCAAGTGCTGTCGAGTTTCGAAGACGCGCCGGGCACTCTGGTCTGCGCTGAGGAAGAGATCGTGGAAAAACAATTGGTCTCCGGCATCGCCTACAGCCGCGACGAAGCGAAGGTCACGCTCATCAAGGTTCCCGACAAGCCCGGCATCGCCGCCGCCATCTTCGGCCCGCTCGCCGACGCCGGCATCAACGTCGACATGATCGTGCAGAACGTCTCCGAAGACGGCAAGTTCACCGACATGACCTTCACCGTCGGCAGAGCCGAGTTCGAACGCGCCATCCACGTCATCGAGCGCAACGTCGCCTCGATCGGTTACCGAAAGCTCGTCACCGACAAGAACGTCTCGAAGGTCTCGGTCATCGGCATCGGCATGCGCGCCCATGCGGGCGTCGCGCAGTCGATGTTCAAGGCACTCGCCGAAAAAGGTATCAACATCCAAGTGATCTCGACCTCCGAGATCAAGATCAGCGTTTTGATCGCAGCCGAGTTCACCGACCAGGCCGTGCGCGCGTTGCACACGGTCTACGGGCTGGACGCTTAGTGGGGGCGGCGCCGCCGCTCGTTGTATTGAGTTGGACGCCTAGATGACCGCGACTGCAGGCCCACGTCTGCTTTTGAAGCGGATGCGCGAGATCATGTCGGAGCGCATCGCGGCACAGTCGCGCCTCGACAAGATCGTCACCCTCATCGCCGCCAACATGGTGGCCGAAGTCTGCTCGGTCTATCTGCTGCGCCCTGGCCGCCAACTCGAACTCTTCGCCACCGAAGGTTTGAACAAGACCGCCGTCCATAAGACGCGGCTGAAGATAGGCGAGGGCATCATCGGCGACGTCGGCCTCAACGCTCGCCCGTTGAACTTGCCCGATGCGCCGTCGCATCCGAGCTTCATGTACAAGCCCGAGACCGGCGAAGATCCTTATCAGTCGATGCTCGGCGTACCCATCCTCCGTGGCGGCCGCACGCTCGGCGTCCTCGCCGTGCAAAACCGCACTCATCGTCTCTACGGCGAGGAAGAAGTCGAAGCGCTGCAAACCGTCGCGATGGTCTTGGCCGAGATGGTGGTCTCGGGCCAACTCGTCGATCTCGCCGAAGTCGATGAAGGCCTGAAGCGCGATCGCCCGTGGCGTGCGCACGGCACCGCCTTCTGCGAAGGCATCGCCATGGGCCGCGCTGTGCTCCATGAGCCGCGTGTCAAAGTCGAAAAGCTGATCGCCGACGATATCGCCGAGGAGCGCGCCAAGCTCGACCGCGGCGTCGCCGAGCTGCGCGCCGCCATCGACGCCATGCTCGCTGCCGAAGACGACGTCATCGCCGGCGAAACCCGCGACGTTCTCGAAGCCTATCGCATGTTCGCCAACGACCGCGGTTGGTTGCAGCGTCTGCGCGATGCGGTGAACTCGGGTCTCACCGCCGAAGCGGCGGTCGAGCGCGTACAGAACGACACCCGCGCCCGCATGATGCGCCAGACGGATTCCCTGATCCGCGAGCGCCTGCACGATTTCGATGACCTGGCGAACCGCTTGCTGCGCCATCTTGCCGGCAAAGCCGATACGGCCGCTCACGAGGCGCTGCCCGCCGACACCATTCTGTTCGCGCGTTCGATGGGCCCGGCCGAGCTGCTCGACTACGACCGTACCAAGATCAGAGGCGTGATCCTCGAGGAGGGTTCGCCCACCAGCCACGTCTCCATCGTCGCCCGCGCTCTTGATATTCCGCTTATCGGCCGCATCGACGGCGTGCTCGATCAGGTCGAGGCCAACGACTGGGTCATCGTCGACGGCGACACCTCTGATTTGCATCTGCGCCCGACCCACGACGTCCGCGAAGCCTATCGCCACAAGCTCGCGTTGCGGGCGCAGCGCCAGGCGACCTTTGCGGCCATGCGCACCAGGCCTGCCATCACCAAGGACGGCGAGGTCGTGCGCCTGTTGATGAACGCGGGTCTCATCGTCGATCTGCCGCACATGGAGGAGACGGGGGCTGAGGGTATCGGCCTCTTCCGCACCGAGCTGCAGTTCATGATCGCGCACGAGATGCCGCGCCTGAAGAACCTGATCGAGCTCTATTCGAGCGTGCTCGACGGTGCCAACGGCAAGCCGGTCGTCTTCCGCACCCTCGATCTCGGCGGCGACAAAGTTCTTCCCTATGCCCGCCCGCTGAATGAAGAAAACCCGGCGCTGGGCTGGCGCGCCATCCGCATGACGCTCGATCGCCCCGCCTTGCTGCGTTACCAAATTCGCGCGTTGCTGGCCGCCGCCAAGGGCCGCGACCTCGATCTCATGTTTCCGCTCGTCGCCGAGGTTGCCGAATTCAAGCTGGCGCGCGACCTCGTCAACCGCGAGCTCGACCGCGTCGCGCGTATCAAGCAGCGCCCGCCGCGCAAGGTGCGCGTCGGCACGATGCTCGAAGTTCCGTCGCTGGGCTTTCAGTTGCCGGCCTTGCTCGCGACCGCCGACTTCATTTCCGTCGGCTCGAACGACCTGATGCAGTTCTTCTTCGCTGTCGACCGCGGCAATCCGCGTCTCGGCTCGCGCTACGATCTGCTGTCCCCGCCGATGCTCAGTTTCTTGAAGACCGTCATCGACGCCGCCAAGGCGCGCGGCGTTCCGGTGACGCTATGCGGAGAAATGGCCGGGCGTCCGCTCGAAGCGATGGCCCTCATCGGCCTCGGCTTCCGCTCGTTGTCGATGGCGCCGGCCTCGATCGGTCCGGTGAAGCAGATGGTCATCGGCCTGAATGCCGGACGCTTGTCGGCCTTCATGGCCGACCTCTTCGGCCGCTCCGACCATTCGCTGCGCGATGCGCTGCGCCAGTTCGCCCACAGCGAAAACATCACGATCTGAGTCCGCACGTCATCGCCGCGTTCTAACGATCGGTTGCAGGTCTCGCCGTGTTCTGATTGATCGCGCAAAGCGGGAACCGCAATCAGGTTCCGCAAATAGAGATATCGCGCACCAGTAGATATGAGTTCCTTGCTCACGCTGCCGCGCGTAAAACTGACCGGCGACTGCCCGGCAACTCTCAAGAAAAAGAAGCGCGCTCATGAGGCCAATGGCGGCCAATCCGAATCTTCCAACGAGTGCGGGCGCGTTGATCTTGATCTTCGCCGCTCTTGCCGGTGCCTTGCTCGTCGCCGGGGCCAAAGACTATCCGGCTATGCACACCATTCTCGACACCGCCATGTGCCTGTTGTCGGGCGTACTTGCGATGTTGCTGTGGGACCTCAGCGACAGACTCGATCAGCCGTTCTTGAAGTGGTTGGCCCTCAGTTTTGCAACCGCGGCCACGCTGGAATTTGTCCATGTGATGGTGACTGTCGAGTGGACTGGGCCGCTCGCCCCGATCGCCGCGGCGGCGCCGCTCTTGCGGCCTTCGACCTGGCCCCCGGCGGCTTATGTCTTGCCGATCGGCGTCGCTACGGCATTGTTCCTGCGCCATCGCGGGAGCGGTGCCGCCTGGCCGTTTGCCATTGGGATCGTCATCGCCGCGCTCGCTCTCTTGCGCGGCTTGCAAGCCGTGCCGCCCTATTTCCCGCCTGGTCTCCTCGGCATCACGCGGCCGGGACTCATTCTTGTGCCCGTCCTGTGGGCCGCCGTCGCTGGCTTTTGCTGGCGGCGCCAAGGCGATCGCTTCGATGCGCCACTCGCGGCGATGGCATCGGTTCTCGTCCTCGCGCACACGGCAATGCTCTACTCGCGCGCGCCCCACGATACGATCGCCATGGTCGCGCACCTGGGCAAAGTCAGCGGCTACATGGTGCTGTTGTTCTCGCTGATGCGCATTGCCGGGCTCGACATGACCGAGCGCGCGCGCGCCGAGGCCAAGCTGGCGCGCGCCAACGAAGATCTCGAGCGGCGCGTGCACGAGCGCACGATTGAGTTGGAGGCCGCCAACCGCAAGACCCGGGCCCAAGTCGAACGTTTGAATCTGCTGCACCAAATCACCCGCGCCATCGGTGAACGCCAAGATCTCGACAGCATCTTTCAGGTGGTCGTCCACACGCTCGAGGATCGCTTGCCGGTCGATTTCACTTGTCTGTGTACCTTCGATCGCATCGATCACGAACTGACGGTCGCCCGCGTCGGCTCGAGAAGCGGGCCGTTGTCGCTCGATCTCGCGATGCCCGAGCGCTCTCGCATCGGCATCGACGAAAACGGCCTGTCGCGTTGCGTGCGGGGTGAACTGGTCTACGAAGCCGACATCGCCGCCGTCCAATTTCCGTTTCCCCAGCGCCTTGCGCGCGGCGGTTTGGGTTCGATGGTGGCGGCGCCGCTGCGCATCGAGAGCGAAGTGTTCGGTGTGCTCGTGGTTGCGCGCCGCGCGGCCGACAGTTTCTCGAGCGGTGAGTGCGAATTCCTGTTGCAATTGAGCGAGCACGTCGCCTTGGCGGCGCATCAAGCTCAACTCTACGACGCCTTGCAGCGCGCCTACGAGGATCTGCGGCAGACCCAACAAGCCGTGATGCAGCAGGAGCGCTTGCGCGCGCTCGGCCAGATGGCGAGCGGCATCGCCCACGACATCAACAACGCTCTCTCCCCGATCTCGCTCTACACCGAATCGCTGCTCGAGACGGAGTCCGGCTTGAGTGAGCGCGCCCGCGGTTATCTCGAGATCACGCGCCGCGCCGCCGACGACATCGGCCAGACGATCTCGCGCATGCGCGACTTCTACCGTCAGCGCGAGTCGCAATTGCTCTTGGCGTCCGTCAACGTCAACGACCTCGTGCTTCACGTTGTCGACCTGACGCGGGCGCGTTGGAGCGACATGGCGATGCAGCGCGGCGTCGTCGTCAGCGTCGGCGCCGATCTTGCCTCGAACGTGCCGGCGATCATGGGCGTCGCCAGTGAAATTCGCGAGGCCTTGGTCAATCTGGTGCTCAACGCGGTCGACGCAGTTCCCGACGGCGGCACGGTCACGCTCAAGACCAGCGTCAGCGCAGCGAACGGCGCGGAAGCGTCGAACGTCGTCATCGAAGTTTCCGACGACGGTGTCGGCATGGACGAGGACACGCGTCGGCGCTGCCTCGAGCCGTTCTTCACCACCAAAGGCGAGCGCGGCACCGGCTTGGGCTTGGCCATGGTCTACGGCGTCGCCCAGCGTCACAATGCCGAGGTCGACATCGCCAGCGCGGTCGGCGCGGGTACCACCGTGCGCCTGTCATTCCACGCCTCGACCGCCGCCGGCAAAGCCAACGGCGCCGGCGACGGCGCCATCGTCTTGCCGGCGCGTCAGCGACTGCTGATCGTCGATGACGACCCGCTGCTGCTGCAATCGCTGCGCGCCATCTTGGAAGCCGACGGTCACGTCGTCACCAGCGCCAACGGCGGCGACAGCGGCATCGCCGCGCTCCGCCAGGCCATTGCCAAGGGCGACACCTTCGGTTGCGTCTTCACCGACCTCGGCATGCCCTATGTCGACGGACGCAAGGTCGCCGCAGCGGTCAAAGAACTCGCGCCGGCAACGCCGGTTATTCTGTTGACGGGCTGGGGCCAGCGCCTGGCACTCGACGGCGACCTCCCGCCGCATATCGATCGTGTGCTGGGCAAGCCGCCGAAGTTGCGCGAACTGCGCACCGCGCTCGCCACCCTTTGCGGCGCGCGCCCGCAATAGGCGCCGCCACGGTTCCGACTTCAGTGTCCGCCCTGCACGTGGGCGTCGGACAGGCGATAGCGCCCCATCACCACCTTCAGTTTGTCGGCCAGCGCCGCCTCGAGCCGCGTCGAATCCTCGCGCGAGACATGCGTGAGCTGCGGGCAGAACGAGGGCAGGGGGGCGATCCCGAAGCGTTGCACTGCGCGCGCCGCGTTGATCCCCGCCAGATGCTGTTCGAGCCGGGCCGCGCCGGCGAGATGCGACTCGCCGACATAGAGCGCAAAGTCGTCGGGGGCGCCGGGCGCGCCGCGCAACAACAGGACATAGACCTGATAGTTCCCGCGCGCCGCTCGTCCCTTCGGCAGCGCTCGTGCCGCCGCATAGGCATCGAGAAACCAGTCCGGCGGCGACACCGATCGCCCCGCGAACCTCTCTGGCTGCGGCACCTGCATGTGTTCGAATAGCGATTGCAGCGCCATCATCTTGCCGAGCGGCGCATGGCGCGCGGCGGCTTCGGCCCAACAATGCATCATGGTCTCGACATCCGACGGCTTGCGCCGCGCGGCCTGTCCGGCCCGCACCATCAGGTCGTTGAGTTCGAGCGCCTTGAGCGGTCTCAATCGATCATCCTCACGTTCAACGCCGCGTGCCGAACGTGTCGCGTTTCGCTTCGGCGCTCCGCGTGCCGTGGCCTTCGGGTGACGCTGGGCTTGAGAAATTCCGGCCGTCGCGCGCCACGAAGGCACAGCGCAAGTGTTAGTTCCGATTGCTGTCGAGGCCGCCAGTCTCCGCGTGCCGCCTGCAACAAACCGTAACACGCATGAATCCCGGCGGCTTTCCGCCTTCGTGACGCGCCCATCCGCGCTCGTGGAAATGACCTTGGTACTCATTGGGACAATTTGCCGTCCGCGAAAACGTGACCGTTTGCCAAGCCTTAGTCGCGCTCTGAAAGTTTGCCTCCAAGCCCCCGTTTTGGTTTATTTAACGTAAGAGACCTTAACTTTGGCGCGTGGTTGGCATCACCACGCGATGGGGCCGTTTGGGGTCTTGTGTGGGGTGATGCCGGTGGGGATAAAGTCCTAGCGCAATGGCCAAAGCAACGCGTCTGCCTGCGTCGAGCGAGCGCAATAAAGATAAGCGCCGCTTGCACTTGCGCGAAATCACCGAAGACCCGCATGCCCAGCTCGACAGCGTCGGCGCGACGCTGCGCGCAGCCCGTCTCAACCGCGGCGTCGATCCCGACCAGGTCGCGACCACCCTCAAGATGCGCCGCGAGCACGTCGAGGCGATCGAGGACAACGACTTCACCCGGCTGCCCGGCCGCACCTACGCGATCGGCTTCGTCCGCTCCTACGCCCGCTATCTCGGCCTCGACGCCGAGGTCATGGTGCAGCGTTTTAAGGAGGAGAGCGCGGGACGCGAGCACGACAAGACCGTCGACTTGGTTTTCCCGGACGCGCCGGAAGAAAAGCGCTCGGGCAACGGCTCGCTGTTTCTGGTCGCCCTCGTCATCGCCGCCGCCATCGCCGGCGCCTATTACATTTCAATGCCCAAGCGCCATGTGACGACGGCTGCCGCGCCGGCCGATGAGCCGGCCGTCGTTGTTGCCGACACCGCGGCACCGGCGCCGTCCGAGGCGCCATCGGTGTCGTCGAGTTTGGTCCAGCCGAGTTCGCTGCTCGCCGAAAACGGCACACCGGCAACGGCCGCCGCATCACCGCAACCGGAAAATCCCGCCGCGCCGCCGGCCGCCGCACCGCCGGCCGAAGCCGGCCGCGTCTTCGGCAGCGAGAACGCTGACGCCCGGATCGTCTTCCGCGCTACCGCGCAGGCCTACGTCCTCATCAAGCAATTGGGCAGCGAGGGTAAGGTCACGGTCTTCGATCGCACGCTCAATCCGGGTGAGTCGTATCGCGCGCCGAACAAACCTGGCGTCCTGCTCATCACCGGCAACGCCGGCGGCCTCGACGTCGAAATCGACGGCAAGAAGCTCGGCACGCTCGGCAAGAGCGGCGAGATGTTGCGCAACGTGCCCGTCGATGCGTCCTACTTCGTCGAGCATCTGGCGGCCGGGCCGATCACGTCTCCGGCGCCAGCCTCGACGAAACCGGCACCCGCATCACCGAAGCCCGCTTCGGTGAAACCTGCCGCCGCTACCGCAGAGCCGAAACCGACGCCGGCAAAACCAGTTCAGAGCGTCACGCCGGTTGCACCGCCGCCCGCGGCCTCGTCAACACCGGCGCCCGCGCCCACACCGTCGCAGCCCGCGACGACACCGGCACCGGCGACACCGCAGTAATCGCGCAGCCTGTTGGCTAAGCAGCTTCGCTCTTTCGCAGCGCGCGATCCGGCCGTGCGATCAACCAGAACGCAATTGCCGCCACGACGGCGCACCCGATCGCCACCGGCAGCACGCTCAGCGAGAACGTGATGTGCCCGGCAGCATCGACGCCTTCGACGATCATCATCAACGTCTCGAGCAGCATCGGCATCGCGACGTAGAGAAATGCACCGAGCGCGGCGCCCGTCAGTGCGTAGGCGATCAGGCCGGTCCATCCTTGCCGCTGCAGCAGCGCGAAAAGCGGCACGCCGATCAGCAGTGCGATCGGGTAGGCAAAGTTGATGCTCACCAAGAACAATTCCTGCGCATTCGAGCGCTCGTCCGCCGCCAGCAACGCGCCCGCGAGCAACGCGCCGGGAACGGCCGGCGCGATGGCAAATCCAGCGACGATCCGTGCAAGAGACAAGATGTTCGACACCCGAGATGGCCGCAGGGCCGTACATCTAGCGATAATCAACACGGCTCAGACGCGCACAAGTTCCGCCGTCACACTGTGCCCTCTCACCATGCCATCGGAGATCGGCGGAACGGTGCAACCATGAACACGTTGTAAGGGACGGCCGTCGCAATCGCGCGGTTCCAACAACAAAAGGGGACACCCTTCATGAGAAAAGCATTCATCGTGGCCACGCTGCTCGTGGCGGCGCCGGCCGCATTTGCACTGGCCGCCGAAAGCGACCGCCCGCAACCGACGACGGCCGATCAAGTATCGCAAGCCGCGTCCGACGCCTGGAAGTGGTTGAAGAAGGAATCCTATTCCGCCTGGCAAACGACGACCAAGGCGTTCAACTCGGCCATCGAAACGCGCAAGACGCTGATCGTCTCGACCGAATTGCCGTCGGCGATTTCCGGAAAACGCCTGCTCGGCACCTCGCTGGAGAACGGCCGCGACGGCAAAGTCGGCTCGATCTCGGATCTCGTCTTCGGCGGCGACGCGCGTCTTGACGCCGTGGTCGTTGCTGAAGGCGGTTTCCTCGGCATCGGCGCCGAGCATGTCCCGATGAAACCGAGCTTGATCACGATCCGCCGTCAGCCCGACGGCTCGTTCAAGGCCCGCACCAACGTCAGCGAGGAACAGATCGACCGCGCTGGCGACGCCGCCTTCGTCAGTTCGATCGAAGCGGTAGGCCCGAACTACAAGAAGCCCGAAAACCGCCGTCTGGCGGCGTTGATCGGCGCGACGGTCGTCGGCCCCAACGGCAATCAAGTCGCTACCATCGACGATATTCTGCTGTCACCGACCGGCGATGCCAGTTACGCGATTCTGTCGCTTGGCGTGACCGGCCCGCACGTTGCCGTGTCGTTTGGCAGCTTGCAGTTCTCGCGCGCCGATCAGCCGTTGCGCACCTCGCGCACGGCCGAGCAGCTCGCGCATTTGGCGCAAGTGCAGTAAGCGCGATCGACCCGTCGAGGAGCGCGAACCATCGCGCTCCTCGAACTGGGTCGTCTTGGCATTGACGTTCATGTCCTGCAGATCCGGCAAGGGAACGCGTCGCGTTCCCTTGGGAACCTTCTAGTGCTTTCGGGCCTTTAACAGATGGCGATTCTGCGTCTCGATTAAGGATGTTATGGCTCACCTCGGCGCCGCGCGTAGCTCTGCAGTTCGTCGGATGAAGGAGCCGATGAAGCCCGTCAACGACGGCCGCCCCGAGCAACCGACATCCTCGCACGATCTGCGCAGTATCCGCCGCGCTCTCACCGTGATCGCCATCGCCATCTGCGGCGCGGTGTTGTGGTTTGCGCAGCCGATCCTAGTCCCGACGGCGCTTGGCATGGTGCTGGCGCTGATCTTGAGCCCGGTCGTCAGCTATCTCGAAAAATTCCGCATCCCGACCAGCATCGCCTCGGTGCTGGTGGTCTTGATGGCGGCCGCCTTGATCGCTGGCACCGTCGCGGTCTTGCGCCCGGGCGTCGCCTCCTGGATCGACAATGCGCCGCAAATTTCGCGCTCGGTCGAGCAAAAGCTGCAGCCGCTCAAGAATTGGCTGGCTTCCTTCGAGGCCGCGTCGAGCCGCTTGGAGAAGCTGACCCAAGGCACGCAACCGCCCGGCACCGTGGTCGCGGCGCCGGATAACGGCGGGTCGTTCATCGAGACCGCGCCGGCGGCACTGGCTCAGACCTTCTACGTCATCGCCTTGGCGCTGTTCTTGATCAACGTCCGCAAGGTCTATCGCAAGCGGCTGATCTTGCTCTCGTCCGATCGCGGTGACCGTTTGCGTGTCGCCCGCATCATGAACGAATCGCTCGAGCAGGTGTCGCAATATCTCTTTGTCATGATGTGCATCGGTATCGGCGTCGGCGTGGTGACGGCGATCAGCTTCGCCATCGCCGGCATCGACAATCCGCTGTTTTGGGGCACCGCCTTCGGCATCGGCTCGTTGATCCCCTATATCGGACCAACCTCGGTCATCCTCGTTTGCGCGCTCGTTCAATTCGCGCTGGAGCCGACGCTGGCGCAGGCCGCGGTTGGGCCGCTGTTATTGCTCGCGATCAACACCGTTGAAGCGAATTTCGTCACGCCGCTGCTGGTGTCGCGCCGCACCGCCGTCAGCGCCATCGCTATCTTCCTCACCATCGCGCTCTTCGTTTGGCTGTGGGGACCGGCCGCGTCGATCGTCGCCGTGCCGCTGTTGATCTTGTTCAGCGCCGTCGCCAAACACGTGCCCAGCCTGCAACCGTACGCCATCCTGTTGCAGGCGGAATCGAATCACGCCGACGAAATCACCAACGCCACCCGGTTCCAGTTTTTTGCCGACGATCCGAGCTCCAAGGAACGCACCTGGCCCGACTACATACGCTCGTTCATCGCCCGCAAAACACGGCCTGTTGTTTGATCGCGGAACAGAGTGCGCCTCTCCACGTTGCCGTTAATGAAAGCGATGGAGATTGGAAGTGGATAAGGATCGCATCAAAGGCATGGCCGATCAGGCCAAAGGCGCCGCGAAGGAAGCGGTTGGCAAGGTCGTCGGCGACGCCAAGCTCAAGACTGAAGGCCAAGCTGACAAACTTAAGGGCAAGGTCGAAAACGCCGTTGGCGGTGCGAAAGACGCGCTCAAAGACGACGAGTGACCTGCCTCAAGCGACGGTCCTGCCGAACAAGACAACAAATGGCAGGACCGTCGTTTCATTTTGTGGAACTCCCCACGCTTCCCCAACGTTGCTTAGCTGTAAGTTTCAGAAGGTGGAGAGAGCAATGCGTGGTACGGCAATTTTGGGCTTGTTTTTGATGTTCGCGGGGCTTGCGGCGCTCGCCTATCCCTACATCACCTATACCGAGACGGAGCGCGTCGTCGACGTCGGTCCGATCAAGATTGACAAGCAAGAAACCAAGCACTTCCCGATTTCGGAAGTCGCCGCCGTTGCGGCGCTGGTTGCGGGTTTGGCGCTGGTCTTTGCCGGCAGTCGCTCGACCACGGCCTAAGAATCTATCTCGATTCGAAACGGAACGGGCGGGCTATCCCGCCCGTTTTCGCATGCAAGTAGCGCATGCAACATTGAAGGAGTGCAGCGATGAGCCTTCTCACCACCATCAAGAAGACGGGACGCAATTTGGAAGGCATGATCGCGGGTAATGCGGCCAAGCGCGCCGGCGACATGGACATCCTCGACAAGCTCAAACAGGAGCACGAGGAGGCGCACGAATTGCTGGAGAAAATCGTCGACAGCACCAGCGGCAGCGAGCGCAAATCGCTGGTGAAGAAACTCAAGGGCGCGCTCATTCCGCATCTGCGCGCCGAAGGCAAGGTCGTCTACGACGCCATCATCGCGCTCAGGGACAAGAAGGTGAAGCAGGACGGCGCTGAGGGCCATCTCGAGCACGATCTCGCCGAGCGAACGCTGCTGACGCTGCTCAAGATCAAGAACGCGACCTCGCCCGAATTCTCCGCCGCCGCCAAGGTCCTGAAGGAGCTGGTGGAACATCACGTCGAAGAAGAGGAGCGCGATGTCTGGGCCGACGTCCGCGAAAACTTCAGCGCGGACGACCGCCTGCAAATGAACCGTGACTTCGAAGCGGCGAAAAAGAAGGTTCGCGTCCCCGCCTGAGAAAAAACGATTCCGTTTTGTTCTCATCGTGGCCGATGGGACTCGCGTGCCGCACAATCGCGGCCGCCTGCCTTGACCACTCTGCACCCGGAGATTCATACCTTGTGCAGGGTGGTCGATTCGTGAGTTTGCCTCACGCAATCGTCGGTCAAGCTTGCACGGTGATCATGACGGGGATCGAGTACCAAGAAAAACCGAAGACGCGCGCCGGACGTCCGCGCAGCGTCGAGTCGCGCCGCGCCATTCTGCAAGCGGCCCTGCTGATCTTGCAGACTAGCGGCTATCGCGCCCTGACCATCGAAGGCGTCGCCGCCAAGGCCGGCGTCTCGAAGCAGACGATTTACCGCTGGTGGCCGTCGGCCGGCTACATCGTGCTCGAGGCGCTGACCAGCGATCCGCTGCAGCCGCCGATGCCCGACACCGGCAACCTCTACGACGACTTCCTCGAATTGATCCGCCCGATGGTGCGCGCACTCGGCCAGCGCCGCGGTCCGATCATGAAAGCGCTGATCGCCGAAGCCCAATCCGATCTGCGCTTCGCCGAAGTCTTGCGCACGACCTTCATGCAGCAGCACCGCGACCAGCTCTACGCCATCGTCGGCCGCGCCCAGCTGCGCGGTGAGATCGGCTTCGACCAGGATCCCGAACTCACGGCCGATTTGGTCTACGGCCCGATGCTCTATCGTCTGCTCAACGGTCACGGCGAACTCGACGACAACTTCGCCCGCGGCCTCACCGGCGCCACCGTGCGCATGCTCAAGAGCGCGCCAATCACCCCGCGCATGCGCGCCGAGGCCGCCGAATAGCAGCGCTCAAATCGCCGCAGGCGAAGCCGTCTCGAAGAGGTCGGCCTCGATCGCCGCGATCGCCGCCATGATCTCGTGATAGCGCGCCGTCCACACCGCATCGCCGCGCTTCTCGCCATGCGCGCACATTTCGCAGGTATGCGCGGTGCAGACCGGGCGCAAATGCGGCGCCGCCGTGCAACCGTCATCGCCCATCAGCGGCAGCGCCCGGTGCCACGTCGGCTGCAGCTCGCGCTGCCAATGCGTCGCCGCAAAATCGATCGCCATCAAGCAATAGCGCTCTTCGCAACACGACCGCGGTCGTTCGCAGCGCTGCGAACACTCGCCTTCGGTATGCGCCGCCAAGCGCGCATAGAGGTCGATGAGATGTTTGCGGGAATCGATGCGCATCAGCTCGCGTCGCAACGGGAACGGTAGACGTCTCTATATAGAGGCAAATCGCCGGCTCGTGCCGGACCGTTTGGCGCAGGCCGCCGGAACTAGCGCGTCACCGTTTCGGCCGGCGGCGGCGGTTTGGCGACCAGCGCCACGCCCTTCAAGAACAGCCGCGCCGCTTGGTAGTGGATCAAACTCAGCACTTTGAACATGACCAGCGGATTGGCGATCAGCGCCCACAACAGCCGCCCGCTGCTCAACGTTTGCCGTTTGCCGGCGACCGTCGTCGTCAACAGCAAGCCGTCACCATCGTGGAGGTCGATGCGAATGCCGAGCGTCTCCGCGCCCCAGGCGAACGAAAAGCGATACGCGCCCTCGACCTTCAGGAACGGCGAGACGTGAAACGCCTTGGCGTTGACGAGCCGGTCGTGCGCGGCAATCGGCCGCTGATCGTCGTGACAGCAGAGATAGAAGTGCCGTTCGCCGAACGTGTTGTTGACCTCGGCGACCACGGCTCGCAGCGCCTTCGCTTCGTCGAAACACAGCCAAAAGCTCACCGGGTTGAACGCGACGCCGAAGATGCGCGGTATGGTGACGAGCACCATCTCGCCGTCGGCGGCATGGAGCTGGCGCGACAGCAAGACCTCACGGATCCAAGCTGCGCCGCGAAGCTCACCGTGACCGTAGTCGCGCGTCCGCACGCTAAAGAGATTTAGGCCGTCGATCGACAGCAAGCCGTGCCGCGCCCGGGCGTCGAGCTCGCGCGCTGGGATAGCGACATATGGCACCCGATAGCGAAACCGGTTCTGCTTGGGCCGCACCCGCGCATGCATCACCTCGGCAGCGATGAACTCCGCCGCAAACGGCTTCGCATACTCCGCGCTGTGCGTAGACTTTGCCATGAGCTTTCTACGCCGCCGTAAGGCTGGTGGATCAGCCCAAAGCGCGCGCTCGGGCAATCGAACAATAGTCGCAGCGATAGTGCGCTCGATCACAGCGCGCGCGGTCCAACTACACGGCCGACCTCAGTTAACGCGGCTGACAGGTTCGAGACAGGTTCGCTTCCGACTGTCGCACGCCGCTTCGGCACTGGGAGGAACCATAATTCCATGTCGCTCAAATATGCCTATGCCGCAACTGCTCTGCTCTTGCTTGCCGCCGGGGGCGCCGCAAACGGGCGACCAGCCAAGCACGATTGCACGCTGCCGACGCGCCCTGCCAATTGCTATACGCGCGATCCCTGGTTTCAACCGCAGGTCGACAAATACTGTGGCTACTTGAACGTTACGTTCGATGACCGGCCGCCGGCGAATTATTGTCAGCAATACTACAGCTGCTTACAGCGCATTGTACCAGCCATCTGCACCGCGCCGAAGCCAAAACCTACACCGACACCAACGCCCACGCCGCCGCCCGACACCAGTTCGCAGGCGCCGAATGGCGGCATCCCGACGTGTCCGGCAGGCGAGGCGTACAACACCAAGACGCGTCACTGCGACAACAGCCACGTCAATACCACGCACTAAAGACGAGAAACCGGCGCGGCTCGTACAGAGTCGCGCCCTTGCCGCTCAAACGTGGTGATGCACGATCTCGGTGCCGGTGACGCGCTTTTCGAGGGCGCGCAGCACGACGTAAAACACCGGCGTCAGGAACAAACCGAAGAACGTCACGCCCAGCATCCCGAAGAACACGGCGATGCCCATCGCATGGCGCATCTCCGCGCCGGCGCCCGTCGACAGCACCAGCGGCACAACGCCCATGATGAAAGCAAAGCTCGTCATCAGGATCGGGCGCAACCGCAACTGCGCCGCTTCGATCGCCGCCGCCACCGTCGCGCGGCCCTGAATCTCGAGCTCGCGCGCAAACTCGACGATCAGGATGGCGTTCTTGCACGCCAAGCCGATCAACACGAAGAGCCCGATTTGCGTGAAGATGTTGTTGTCGCCGCCGGTCAGCCACACGCCGCCGATCGCCGAGAACAAGCACATCGGCACGATCAAGATGATTGCCAGCGGCAGGAACAGGCTCTCGTATTGCGCCGCCAGCACCAGGAACACGAGCAGCACACACAGCGGAAACACCAGCAGCGCCGTGTTGCCGGCCAGAATCTGCTGATAGGTGAGGTCCGTCCACTCGAACGTCATGCCTCTGGGCAAGCCTTCGCTGAGCAGCTGCGTGATCGCCGCTTGCGCTTGGCCTGACGAGAATCCCGGCGCTGCACCGCCGTTCAAATCGGCCGAGCGAAAGCCGTTGTAGCGCAACGCGCTGTCAGGTCCGGTCGTTTCTTTCACCGTGATCATGGCGCCGAGCGGCACCATCTGCCCGTCGGCATTGCGCGTCTTCAAACGCAAGATGTCGTCCGCCTTCGAGCGGAATTGCGTGTCGGCCTGCGCGATCACTTGATAGGTGCGGCCGAAGCGATTGAAGTCGTCGACATAGATCGAGCCCAAGAATGTCTGCATGGCGTCGAACACATCTTGGATGTTGACGCCGAGCTGCATCGCCTTGGTGCGGTCGAGATCGGCGTAGAGCTGCGGCACGCCGATATTGAAGTTGGAGAACACGCCCACCAGCGCCGGATTGGCGCGTGCTTTGCCCTGCAGCTCCTGTATCGCGTGCGACAGCGCGGCGTCGCCGAGATCGGTGCGGTCCTCGACCTGCAGCTTGAAACCGCCGATAGCGCCGATCCCTTGCACCGGCGGCGGCGGGAAAATCGCCACCATCGCATCGCCGATCGCGCCGTATTTTTGTTGCAGCTTCTGCGCGATCGCGAACCCGGAGAGGTCCGCCGTCGGCCGCTCGTCGAACGGCTTCAGCGTAACGAAGACGATGCCGGCCGACGGACTGTTGATAAAGCCGTTGACGGACAAGCCTGGGAACGCCACCGCGCTTTCGACGCCTGGCTCCTGCAGCGCGATCTCCGACATGCGGCGGATGACCGCCTCGGTGCGATCGAGCGTCGCGCCCTGCGGCAGCTGCGCGAAGCTGACGAGATAGGCTTTGTCCTGCACCGGCACGAACCCCGGCGGCACGACTTCGAAGCCCACCACCGTCAGCGCCAGCAGCCCTGCATAGACCGTAAGCGCGCTCGCTTTGTGCCGGGTGAGGCGCGAAACGCCGTTGCCGTAGCTCTTGGAGCCCGCGCGAAACACGGCGTTGAAGCCGCGGAAGAACCAGCCGAAGACCGCGTCCATCGCCCGCGACAGCCCATCCTTCGGCGCATCGTGCGCCTTGAGCAGCGCCGCCGCGAGCGCCGGCGACAAGGTCAGCGAATTGAAGGCCGAGATCACCGTCGAGATCGCGATCGTCAGCGCGAACTGGCGATAGAACTCGCCGGTCAAGCCGCTGATGAATGCGATCGGCACGAACACGGCGCACAAGACCAGCGCGATCGCGATGATCGGCCCGGTGACCTCGGTCATCGCCTTGAGCGTTGCATCGCGTGGGCTGAGCCCCGCTTCGATGTTGCGCTCGACGTTCTCGACCACGACGATCGCGTCGTCGACCACGATGCCGATCGCGAGTACGAGGCCGAAGAGCGACAGCGCATTGATCGAAAAGCCGAAGCCGAGCATGACCGCGAACGTGCCGACGATCGAGATCGGCACCGCCAGCAGGGGAATGATCGAGGCCCGCCAGGTCTGCAAGAACACGATCACCACCAAGACGACGAGCGCCACGGCTTCGAGCAACGTTTCCACGACCGCCTTGATTGAATCGCGTACAAAAACCGTTGGGTCGTAGACGATCGAATAGTCGACCCCTTGCGGGAAGTTCTTCTTCAGCTCCTCCATCGTCGCGCGCACGCTGTCGGAAATGGCGATCGCGTTCGAGCCGGGCGCCTGGAAGATCGGGATCGCGACCGCCTGTTTGTTGTCGAGCAAAGAGCGCAGGCCGTATTGCGAGGCGTCGATCTCGGCCCGCGCCACGTCGCCGAGCCGCGTGATGACGCCGTTCTGCCGCTTGATCACGATGTTCAAAAATTGCTCGGGCTCGCTCAAGCGCCCCTGCACGTTGATCGGCAGCTGCAATTGGCCGTCGCGGCTATAGGGCGGCCCGTTGATAACACCGGCGGCGACTTGCACATTCTGCTGGCGGATCGCGCCGATGACTTCGCCGGCCGTCATGTTGCGCTCGGCGATCTTCTCCGGGTTCAGCCAGATCCGCATCGCGTAGTCGCCCGAGCCGAACAGCTGCACGCTGCCGACGCCCTCGATCTTCGCCAACCGGTCCTTGACGTTCAGCACCGCGTAGTTGCGCAGATAGAGCATGTCGTAGCGCCGGTCGGGCGATTTCAAATGCACCACCATCGTGAGGTCGGGCGAGCGCTTGGTCGTCGTCACGCCGAGCGCTTGCGTCACTTGCGGCAGCCGCGGCAGCGCCTGGTTCACGCGGTTCTGCACCAGCTGTTGCGCGAGGTCGGCATTGGTGCCGATCTTGAACGTAACCGTCAGCGTCAGCCTGCCGTCGGATGCGGCTTGCGACGACATATAGAGCATGTTCTCGACGCCGTTGACTTGCTCCTCGAGCGGCGTCGCCACCGTGTCGGCGATGGTGTTCGGGTTGGCGCCCGGAAATTGCGCCGTGACCACGATCGACGGCGGCACGACCTCGGGATATTCCGAGATCGGCAGCTGGAACATCGCGAGCAGGCCAGCGAGGAAGATCGCGACCGAAATCACGCCGGCGAAGATCGGCCGGTCGACAAAAAACTTGGACAAGTTCATCGGCGCGATCCTCTGGCGTGATCTTAAGCGCCGTGGACTAGCGGCTGGCGGTGTTGGCGAGATGCGCCGCGACCTGATCGCCCGGCATCACGCGCTGCAAGCCGTCGAGGATAACACGGTCGCCAGGCGTCAAGCCTGCAACCACGACGCGTTTGCCGTGCACGCTTTGGCCGAGCGTCACTTCGCGGAACAGCGCCCTGTTGTCCGGACCCACGACATAGACGAAGCGCTTGCTCTGATCGTTGCCGACCGCGGCTTCCGGAACCAGCAGCACGTTGCTGTCGCTGGCATTGGCGAGCCGCACCGTCACGAACATTCCCGGCACCAATGCGTTGTCGGCGTTGGCGAAGCGCGCGCGGGCGCGGATCGTGCCGCTGCCGCTGTCGATGCGGTTGTCGAAGCTCTCGAGCGTGCCTTGATAACGGCTCTCGTCGCCCTGCGCGCTGAGTTCGACCGGAATGCGCTGGTCGCTGCCCGTGTTGGGCCCGCGCTGATGCATGCTGTGCAAATAGGTCTGCTCGTCCACCTCGAAGTCGGCGTAGATGCCGTTGTCGGAGACGATGCTGGTGAGCAGCGGCGCGTTGGGCCCGGCCTGCACCAAATTGCCGACCGTGATTTCCGCGCGGCTCACGCGGCCGCTGATCGGCGCTTTGACATACGCATGGTCGAGGTCGAGCTTCGCTTGCGTCAGCGCCGCTTCCGCCGACTGCACGGCCGCGGCGGCGACGCCGCTGGCGTTGTTCTTCTGATCGTAGAGCGCGCGCGAAACGAATTGCGTCGCCAGCAAGCGCCGCGCCCGCTCCAACTCCGTCGCCGCCAGCCGCTGGTTGTTCTGAGCGGTTGCCACGTCGGCTTGCGCCTTGGCGACCGCCGCTTCGTGCATGCGCGGGTCGATGACGAAGAGCACGTCGCCCGCGTGCACGCTCTGCCCGTTGGTAAAGCGGATCTCGGTGATGCGGCCGCTGACTTCCGGCCGGATCTCGGCCGCGTCCACCGCCGTCAGCTTGCCCGAGAAATCCGACCAGATGCGTACGCTGTTGGGTTCGATGGTCGCGACGGTAACCGGTACGGGCGCGTGCACCGCTGCGGCTGCGTTGACCGCCTGGCCGCCGCTGTCATGCAGCAGGGCGAAGCCCAATCCGCCCACGACCGCGAGGGTCGCGACGCTCAGCAACGCCCGGTTTCTCAAGGCATTGAGCCGCCGCGCCGGCTTGGCCTCGGCCGCGCGAAACGCTTGCATGCCAATCAATTCGGAAATGTGTGCCATGGCCCAACCCGTATATCTGTATCGTTCGATACACATATGGAGGGCTGGATTGCAGGCGTCAAGGACATTATGTAACGTCCCATACATAATAATGGCAGTAGCCTCCAGGGAGCAATCAGGAACTCACATGCGGACCGGCCGCCCTCGTGCCTTTTGTCTGGATGAAGCCGTCGCCAAGGCGATGCCCATTTTTTGGCGCAAGGGCTACGAGGGCGCTTCGATCGCCGACTTGACCGAAGCCATCGGCATTAACCCACCCAGTCTGTATGCGGCCTTCGGCAGCAAGGAGGGCTTGTTCCGTGCCGTCCTCGATCGTTACGAGCAAGAACGCAAGGACGACCTCGACAAAATTCTCGCGGCACCGACGGCGCGCGCCACCGCGGAACTCTACCTCGCCAAGGTCGCCGAAGGCGTGACGTCGACCGACGGTAAGCATCCGCCCGGCTGTCTGATCGTACAAACCGGCCAAGGGTGCGGTGAGGCCGCGATCCCCGAGATGACGACGCGCTTGCGCGCGGCCAAGGAACTGGCGCTGCGCGAGCGTTTCGAGCGCGCGCGCAAGCAAGGCGATCTCCCGAAGAGCGCCGACCCTGCCGTCCTCGCGCGCTACATCATGACCATCGCCAACGGCATGGCCATGCAAGCGACCGCCGGCGCCACCGAAAAAGAGCTGCGCGACGTCGCCAAGGTCGCGATCCTCGCCTGGCCCGCCGGCGAAGCCGTGCAACCGAAACCCAAGAAGCCGCGCGACAAGGTTCAAGCCCGCGCCAGCGCCTGATGAGCGGGTTGAGCGCGCGTGGATCCGCTGATCGAAGTCGCCGTCGAGCCCAAATCGCTTGATCAGCGCGCGCAGCTGACGGCTGCCTTGGTCGCAATCGCCGCACAAGACGCGGACCTGAGGGTCTCTATCGATCGCGAATCCGGTCAGACGCTTCTCGGTGGCATGGGCGAGCGCCATCTCGAGCTTGCATTCGATCGCCTGATTCGAGAGTTCGGCGTCGGCGTGCAAATCGGCGCGCCGCAAGTCGCCTATCGCGAAGCGCTCATGCGCCCTGTCGAGATCGACTACACGCACAAAAAGCAACTTGGCGGCGCCGGCGAGTTCGCCCGCGTCAAAATCCTCTTTGAACCGCTGCCGGCCGGCGCCGGTTATCGCTTCGAAACCGATCTCACCGACAACGCAATTCCCCTCGAGCTCATTCGCGGCATCGCGAAGGGCCTCGACGCATCGCGTCAAAACGGCGTCGTCGCCGGCTTCCCCCTCGTCGACTTCCAAGTGACGTTGACCGACGGCGCCTACCACGAAGTCGACTCGACGCCCCTCACGTTCGAAATCGCCGCGCGGGCGGCGTTGCGTCAATTGAAGGACCGCAAGGCAATCGCGCTGCTCGAACCGATCATGAAACTGGAAGTGACGGCGCCCGATGAATTCTTGGGTGCCGTCATCGGCGACATCAACGCGCGCCGCGGCCAGCTCAAGAACACGCGCACCGAAGCAGGTCTCCAGGTCGTCACCGCCGCTGTGCCGCTGTCGGAATTGTTCGGCTACGAGAACGCCTTGGGTCAGATGACGCGAGCCCGGCCGCACTTCACGTTGACGTTCAGCCACTACGAGCGCGTGCCCGTCGGCCCGAGCGATGACGATCCGCCGCGCTTTCCTCCCGCCATCGGCATGCGCGCCTGAGACGAGCCATCACGCTACCGCGAGCAATGCCTGTTTGCGACAGCGCGGCGTCGTCCACGCGCTATAAGTGCAGCCGACGCAGCGATGACGGGAGCACCTCGACGCATGTTGACCGGACGATGCTTGTGCGGCGCCTGTCGCTACGAAATCGACGGCGAGCCCGTCGTCGTCGCGCGCTGCCACTGTTTGGACTGCCAGCGCGTCAGCGGCGCCGGCCACGTGACGGGCGCGATGTTCGCCGAGACCGGCATCCGCTTGTTCGGTGCGCCGGCAGAGTTCGAGTTGACCTCGGCAGCGGGCAACACCGTCACCCGCCTGTTCTGTAGCACCTGCGGCAGTCCGCTCTTCGGCAAGAACAGCGGCATGCCCGGCATGATGACAGTAACGCTCGGCACGCTCGACGACCCCGGCGCGCTGAAACCTCAGGTCGCCATTTTCGCCCGCTCGCGCCGTCACTGGGACGTCATGGACGAGAGCCTCCCGACCTACGACACCCAGCCCGCCTGGAAACCCAGCGACGGCGTCTGACGCCGCGCCGTTAACCGGGTCAGTTTGTGCATTCTGCCATCTGGCTTGCCTGCTCTCAGGTTGCTATCTCTTCCGCATCATGAGCATCCGCCCCTACCGCGACATCCAGCGCCGCAAGAGCCGTAAGGTTCGCGTCGGCAATGTGGAGGTCGGCGGCGATGCGCCGATCACCGTGCAGTCGATGACGAACACGCTGACCAGCGACATCCAGGGCACGATCCGCCAGGTCAGAGAGCTCGAAGCCGCCGGCGCCGATATCGTCCGCATTTCCTGTCCCGACGAAGACGCAACGGCGGCGTTGCCGTCGATCATTCGCGCCGTGCAGGTGCCGATCGTCGCCGACATTCACTTCCACTACAAACGCGCCATCGAAGCCGCCAACGCCGGCGCCGCCTGTCTGCGCATCAATCCCGGCAACATCGGCTCGGCCGCGCGCGTGCGCGAAGTCGTCAAGGCCGCCAAGGACCACGGCGTCTCGATGCGCATCGGCGTCAACGCCGGCTCGCTGGAGAAGGAGCTGCTCGAGAAATACGGCGAGCCTTGTCCCGAAGCGATGGTCGAGAGCGCGCTCAACCACGCCCGCATCTTGGAAGACAACGACTTCCGCGAATTCAAGATCAGCGTAAAAGCCTCCGACGTTTTCCTCGCCGTCGCCGCCTATCAAGGCTTGGCCGAGGCTTGCGATTATCCGTTGCACCTCGGCGTCACCGAAGCCGGCGGCTTGATGACCGGCACGGTGAAGTCGTCGATCGGCATCGGCTCGCTGCTTTGGGCCGGCATCGGCGACACCATCCGCGTTTCGCTCTCCGCCGACCCGGTAGAAGAGATCCGCGTCGGCTTCGACATCTTGAAGTCGCTGGGCCTGCGCCATCGCGGCGTCAACGTCATTGCCTGTCCGTCCTGCGCCCGCCAAGGTTTTGACGTCATCAAGACCGTCGCGATCTTGGAAGACCGCCTGAAACACATCACCACGCCGATGTCGCTCTCGATTATCGGCTGCGTCGTCAACGGCCCCGGCGAGGCGCGCGAAACCGACGTCGGCTTCACCGGCGGCGGAGCAGGGGCGGGCGCCGGCATGGTCTACATCGCCGGCAAGCCGCACCACAAAATGGACAACACCCGCCTCGTCGACCACATCGTCGAGCTCTGCGAACAACGTGCCGCCGAAATCGAAGCCGAGCGCCAGACCAAACCGGCCGCTGAGTAGCAGACGCGCTATGATCGCGTGTCGTCGCGGAACAGGCACGTGAAGCTCGAGATTCCAGACAAGGTGCAAGCGACGGCGGCGGCGCAAGGCAGCGCCGGCCGCGCTTGGCTGGCGAACGTCGGCGACATCGTTGCGGGTCTAGCCGCCGAGTGGAATTTGACGCTGGGCCTGCAGCGCCCCGGCGGCACCGCTTCTGTCGTTGTCGAGGTGACGACACGCGACGGGCTGGAGGCCGTCTTGAAAGTCGCAGTGCCGGGCCTCGATCCCACCAACGCCGCCTATCGCGTGCTGTGCGCGGCGAGCGGACGTGGCTATGTCCGTGTTCTTCGCGGCGATATCGCGCGCGAGGCGATGCTGCTCGAGCGTCTCGGCGCGCAACTCGCCGAGCACGACTTGAGCGCGAACACGAAAATCGAAACAATTTGCGCGTCGCTGTTGCGCGCTTGGGCGCCGCTGCCCAGCGGCGAATCCTTCATGACCGGCGTTGAGAAGGCTGAGAAGCTGATGCGCCTGATAGAGAGCACATGGGAAGAGTTCGATCGGCCTTGCGCCGAACGGACCGTCCACCTGGCGCACGATTATGGTGAGAGCCGCGCCCGCGCCTTCGATCCGGCGGCCTCTGTGATGGCGCATGGCGATGCTCATGCCTGGAATCTGTTGGCCGATCCGCGCGCGCCGGGATCGTTCAAGTTCGTCGATCCCGACGGCCTCTTCCTCGAGAAGGCCTACGACTTGGGCATTTCGCTGCGCGAGTTGAGCACGGAGAGCCTTGCCGGCGATGCGGTCGCGCCGGCGCACCGGCTCTGCCGTCAATTGGCCAAGCTCACCGGCGTCGGCATCGAGCCAATCTGGCAGTGGGGCTTCATCGAGCGCACCGCGAACGGTTTGCTTTGGCTGCGTCAGGGTAGGCCCGAACTGGCGCGCGAATTTCTCGTCGCCGCCGACGCTTGGGCAAACGCCGGCCCGCCGCAGTAGGAGATCACAGGGGCAGCGTCTTCGCCCAACCGGTCACCACCTCCGCAAATCGCTTCGGATCGGAAGCGTGCATCGCGTGCGCGGCATCCGGCAGCGAGACGTATTCGACCGCCGCGCCCGCCGCAGTCATGAGATCGCGCGCCTTCGCCGCTTGCAGATCGGACATCGCGCCAACGAGCGCGCCGTTGTCCGGCACGACGAACCGTCCGTGATGCGTTAGCAGCACCGGCGTCTTCACCTGCGCCAGCAATATCTCGTGCGGACAGTTCTTGGCGACGGTGCCTTCCCAAAACGCGCGTCCCCATTCCGGATCGTATTCCTTCAAGTTCTGCGGCGGCTCGGCCGGAAACGGCAACATGCGCAGCAGCGGCGAGGGATCGATTGCCGCCGCTTTGCGCAAGCCCTCCCAATCGCCGACGCGCCATTGATCTCCGAGATAAACTGAGTTGTGCCGGAACAGCGGCCCGATCGATTGCTTGATCGATTGCCCGACGAGCGGCGTGGTCTCGGAGGCAAAGAACGGCGGATCCTCGCACACCGCGCCGCGCAACTGCCCCGGTAGCGCGAAAGCGGACAGCCACGCCGACAACAATCCGCCCGACGAACAACCGCTGCTGACGACCGGCCGTTTAATCACGGTCGCAATGAAGCGCACGAGATCGTCGCCCATGTTGTCGAGCGTATAGCGCCCAGGCGTCCACGTGCTGCGCCCTTGGCCGCGGAGATCAACGGCGAAGACGTGAAAATCCTTCTCGAGCAACGCCATCGCCTTCTCATAACCCCACCACGACTCGGTCTGACCGGGGATCAGCAGCAGCGCCGGGTTCGACGGCGACCCGCTCTCCGCATAGTTCATGACGACTTCGCCGAGATCGACGGTGCGCTCGTCATAGTCGTGCTTCACGAACGTGCGCGGATCGCGAAACGCAGCCGGCGCCGCCGCCGCGCTCTTGAGCCCGCCTTGAGCTTGGCCGGAAACCGATTCAGTCATTGCCTTCTTCCTGTGCAGATGCCGTTGATCGTCACGCTGGCAGGCCGCCTGTCCGAATTCCACCGACGATGCGTGCAACCTGTGCTGTCAGCGCCGCACGAAAGTATCTGGCTCCCAGCGTGCAGCGTTGCTATTGCAGAGGCCCGTCTTCAGCGTTTCCCGCGACCTTTAGAGGAATGGATCCATGCCCGGATTGAGCCGCACGACCAAAGCGATCATCGCCGTCATCGCCGTGGCGCTTCTTGGCGCAGCGGCGCTGGCACCTGAGGCAGCGGCCAAGGTGAAGCCCTATTCGCGCACATTTCACGCTCAGCAGATGAAGGTGACCGGCGGCACGCTCTACGTTCGCGTCGGCGGCACCGGACCGGCTGTGCTTCTGCTCCACGGTTTCGGCGATACCGGCGACATGTGGCAACCGCTCGCCGAGCTTCTGGTCAAGGATCACACCGTCATCGTGCCTGACCTGCGCGGCATGGGTCTCTCCTCGCATCCCGAGGACGGCTACGACAAGAAATCGCAAGCCAAGGACATCGCCGCGGTTCTCGACGAGCTCAAGGTCACCCAGTTCGTGCTCGTCACCCACGACATCGGCAACATGGTCGGCTACGCGCTCGCTGCGCAATTTCCCGATCGCGTGACGCGTTGGGCGATCATGGACGCGCCGCTGCCGGGCCTCGGCAACTGGCAAGCCCAGCTCACCAATCCAAAAACCTGGCACTTCAACTTCCGCGGTCCCGACGTCGAGCGGTTGGTCGCCGGCCGCGAACGCATTCTGCTCGATCGCTTCTACAACGAGCTCTCCGCCAATCCGGCCGGCATCGACACGCAAACGCGCGAGCACTACGCGGCGCTCTACGCCAAACCGAAAGCGATCCACAACGCCTTGGGCGGCCAGTTTGCCGCCTTCGCGCAGGATGCCGAAGACAACAAGGCGCTATTGGCGAAGGGCGGCAAACTCAAAATGCCGGTGCTGGCGATCGGCGGCGATCATTCCTACGGCGCCAACATGAAGACCGAACTCGAAGCCTCGGCACAAAACGTCCAAGGCGGCGTTATCAAAGACTCCGGCCACTGGATCATGGAAGAACAGCCGCAACAGGCGATCGACCTGCTGGTCCCGTTCGTCGCCGGCAAATAGCGCTCGTCATTCGGCTGCGGGCCGCCGAGAGAAATCGGCGGCGCGGACTCTCACTCGCGGACAATCGCCGGCGCGGCTTTGAGCCGCGCCTCGCGGATGGTGATGTAGAGCGTCGCCGCGATCACGATCGCGGCTCCTGCCATCGTCAACAGGTTCGGCACCTCTTGGAAGAGGACGAAGCCGAGCAGGATCGCGAACACCAGCCGCGTATAGTCGATCGGCGCCATCGCCACGGCGTCGCCCAAGCTCATGCCCTTGATGTAGCAAAACTGCGTTGCCAGCCCGAGCACGCCCATGACGCCAAGCAGCGCGAAGTCGTACAACGTCGGCCACCGCCACTCGAACACCGCAAGCGGGATCGACAGCACGAAGCCCAGCGTCGCCGCCCACACCATCAACACCGACGTGGTATTGTCGCGCGTCGCGATCTTCATCGCCGTAATCGTCATCGCGAACAGGAAGGCGGAGCCGAGCGACGCCGCGGCGCCGAGCCAACTGCCGCCGCCTTCGCCTGACGGTTGCAACATCACGATCACACCGGCAAAACCGACGAGCGTCGCCGTGACGCGATGGATCCCGACTTTTTCGCCAAGCACGAAAATCGCCAGCGGCACGATCCACAAGGCGCGCGTGAACGACAGCGCATTGGCGTAGGCGAGCGGCAACGCCTGATAGGAATAAAAGGCGAGGATCAAGCCGATCGTCGACGCGCCCGCCCGAAACAACATGATGTCGGGCCGGTTCGTGCGAAACGCGGCGACGGGGTCGCGCAGGATGAACGGCGCCATCACCACAAGGCCGGCGGCCTGGCGGTAGAACGTCTGCAGCATCGGCCCGTAGCCAGCGCCCAGATATTTGACCAGCGTCGTCATCACCGTGAACGTGACGGCCGAAGCCAGCATCCACAGCGCGCCGCGCGAGTTGGCCGACAGGCGATAGCGGGTTGTGGCGAGGTCGCTCATGAGCGCCGCCACTGTCGCGCGATGATCCCGCGCACTTCAAGCGCGGCCAAAGCCGCAGGCCGCCCGCCGCGACGCAAGGCTGGCCGACTCATCGGCGAGGCCGTAGGGTCTGCCGCATACGGCTATTTCCAGAATAAGGAATCGATCATGCCCGCCTCACTCACCGATCCCTTGAAGTTGCCCTGCGGCGCCACGCTCGCCAATCGCATCGCCAAAGCGGCGATGACCGAAGGCCTCGCCGACGCCCAGGGCCGCGCCACCGAACGTCACGTCAATCTCTATCGCGAGTGGGCGAACGGCGGCGCCGGCATGCTGCTCACCGGCAACGTCATCGTCGACGCCGATCATCTCGAGCGGCCGGGCAATGTCGTCATCGCGCGCGAGCCCGACGATGATATGCGCCGCCGCTTGAGCGCCTGGGCAAAAGCCGGCACCGCCAACGGCACGCATCTTTGGATGCAGATCTCCCACGCCGGCCGCCAAACGCAAGTCTTGACCAATCCTCGTCCGAAAGCACCGTCGGCGGTGAAGCTGGGCTTGCCCGGCGGTCAATTCGGCATGCCTGTACCGCTGACCGAAGCCGAGATCGAAACCGTCATCGCAGGTTTCGTCCGCGCCGCCCGCGTCGCGCGCGAGACCGGCTTCACCGGCGTCCAGATCCACGGCGCCCACGGCTACCTGATCTCGCAATTCTTGTCGCCGCGTTCGAACCTGCGCACCGACAGCTGGGGCGGCTCGCTCGAAAACCGCGCACGCTTGCTCATCGAGATCGTCAAGCGCACGCGCGCCGCGGTCGGTCCAACGTTCCCGGTCTCCGTCAAATTGAACTCGGCCGATTTCCAGAAAGGCGGCTTCGCTTTCGAAGACAGCCTCACCGTCGCGCGCTGGCTCGAGGATGCCGGCGTCGATCTCATCGAAGTCTCCGGCGGTACCTACGAGCAGCCGGCGATGATGGACATGGAAGGCGCCGAGGCCAGCGAGCCGCAAAAGGTCGCCGCCTCGACCGCGGCGCGCGAAGCTTATTTCGTCGACTTCGCCAAAGCGATGCGCCGCGAGCTCAAGTGTCCGGTGATGGTAACGGGCGGCTTGCGCACGCGCGGCGCCGTCGATCATGCGCTCTCGACGGATGCCGCCGACGTCGTCGGCATCGCCCGCCCGATGTGCGTCGACACCGACGCCCCGCGTCAACTGACGAACGGCACCGCCGCACTGACGCGCTGGGAAGGGCAGCTCAAGATGTTTCCGGCCTGGGCGTCGTTCATGCGCAACCTGACGATGGGCCGCGCCCTCGAAGGTTTCGCGGTGCTCTATTGGTTCTACGCGCAGCTCTACCGTCTCGGCGACGGCAAGGGCGTCGACCGCAAGCTCGGCGCGTTCGCCGCCTTCCGCGAAGTCGACGCCACCCATCGCCGCCTCGCCCGCGAGGCCAAAGCCGCCCGCGCTGCTTGAGGCAAGGGCGTCAGGCCGTCGGCCGGGCGCCTCCCTCGATGTCGCTCAAGTGGCGCGGATCCAGCGCAGAAGCATGCGCGTCGGTCCGTCGGAAAACGCTCGAATGTCTTCCGGAGAGCGCATCTGAGCGGCGAGATGCAAGGCGTGAAACAGGCGCGCCGCGTTTCGCGCCTGCTCCTGGTTCAAGCCGTAGCCGCGCGACAACAGCGTTGTGAGGATGTTTTCGCGCTCTCTATCGGCTTCGCGAACAATTTTCGCCACCGCCGAGCTTCCGACCGCCAAAGCACGCACGCCCAATTCCAGCCGATGGTCGATGGCGACAGACAGTTGAGCCAATCGCTTCAAACTGTCGCGCGCGCCCGACACTTCGAACACAAGCCGCGCGACGCCATCCGTTTCGCTCTGCCGCCAATGTTCGGCGACCGCCACGACGAATTCCTCGGTGGTGTCAAAGTGGTGATAAAAGGATCCCTTCGTCCGCCCGGCGCGAGCGCAAAGATGCTCCAGCGTCATGGCCTCCGGACCGCCGATCCTGAGACACTCGGCGCCCCAGGCAACCCAGTCCTCCCGCCGCCAACGCGGCAGTTGCTTGACGACTCGCTGCGCAGACAATGCCATACGAAACGGTATCCCAAGTGACAGAGTGATCGCAATCCAAGTGCGGACGTGGCACGCGGCTCTGCGCGCAGCCGGCGATTTCTATCATACTCATAGGCGCGCTTTCGGTCTTGACATACCATACAGTATGGTATCAAAGGGAGAAATGTGGAAATCGAAAATGAGCAAAGAGACCGAGGCCAACGTGGACACCGTGCGACAGGTATTTGCGCTGGTGGAGACGCGCGGGCGGCCCGAAGAGGTTGCCAAACGCTGGGCAACCTACGTTTCGTGCTTCGATCCGGATGTCGAAATCTCGGAGGCGCCGACGCTTCCTTATGGCGGCGACTACAAAGGACCGGGCGCTCTCGAGCGGCATGCCCAGGCCTATTCGCGGGCATGGCAGAGCCTTCAAACCGACGCCGAACGCAAACTCGAGCCGCGTTTCGTTGGCCACGGCGACAGTGTCGTCGTGATGTGGCGCCAGCGCGGCCACGACCGTCGCACCGGCGACGTCTTCGACATGCCGGTGGTGAGCACCTACGAAATGCGGAAGGGGCGCGTCCTCAAATTTCGCATGTTTCACTTCGATGCAAAAATGGTCGCAAGCTTCTTGGCAAAGGCGCGGGCAGTGGACGAATGACATCGCAAGCGCTGCCGAACTTGGTTGCTGCCGTTGCCGCGTTCGTGATCTTGCATCGCGCCATATCGGGCTCTGAGCTGCGAGCGGTGTTGGTGCGGCGCCTGTCCGAGCATGTTTTTCGCGTGTTGTTCGCGTTGGCGGAACTGGGGTGTTTGATTTGGCTCGGCGCCGCATACGTTGGGCTGCACGACCCGGCGTATCTAAGGCCGCTCTGGCCTGCGCCTGAGCCGGCGCGATACGTTGCGTTTCTTCTGCAGCCGGCTGCGCTTCTGTTGATCGTGGCGGGGCTCGCAACGCCAAACCCGGGCTCGGTCGGCCAAGAAAAGGTCGCGCTGCGGCCCAATGCCGTGCAAGGCGTCTTGCGGATAACGCGCCATCCGTTCCTTTGGGGCGTTGCCTTGCTCGCCCTCGCTTATCTCGCCGTCACGCCGACCGTGCGTGATCTGCTTGTGTTTGGCGCGATTGCCTTCGTCGCGCTTGCCGGCACCGTTAGCATCGATGCCAAACGTCGATGCGCGCTTGGAGAGAATTGGCAGGCATTCGCCGCGCAGACCTCCAATATTCCGTTCCTCGCCATTGCGCTTGGACGCCAGCACCTCCGCCTCCGGGAAATCGGTTGGAGCGTGCTCCTGATCTCGGTGTTTCTGACTGGCGCGGCAATCTTGGCTCAGGCGAGTTGGGCATCTGCGAGGATCGAAATCGTGCAGGACGGCAGAGTCGGTGAACCGCGATCCGAAATCGGTTTCCGGATCGTCAAGGTGGGGCCTGCGGACGGTCGCACCGTCGTGGTCCTCGTACCGGGCTGGTTCGGTGGGGCAGGCAGTCTCATCCTGTTCGGTCAACGCTTGGCGCAACTCACACCCGGCACGCAGGTCTGGATTTTCGAGCGGCGCGAGCAGGCGCTGGCTGACCTCTCGGGCGCTCGTGCTCCAAGCGTCGCCGCGATGGTCGACTACTACGCCGGCGCCGAGCATCGCCAGCCGCTGTCGAACGCGTCGACGCTGGTGCAAGGGTGGGGTTTGTCGACGGCGTTGGACGATCTCCGCCAGGTCGTTTTCGCCGCCTCCGATCATGGGCGACACAGCGTTTACTTGGGCGGTCATTCCTGGGGTGCAACGACCGCCTTGTCGTACGCGGCTTGGGATTTCGACGGGCAGGCTGGATACAAGGACACCGCCGGGCTCATTGTCATCGACGGTGGCGTTCACGATGCATTTGCCGGAGGCGGCCAGGTCTTTCGCGTCACCCCGGAAACGGCGCGGGCACGCCTCCAACAGATTCACGACGGCAAGCTTTTCGACAACACGTTGAGTTTGGCGTTGGGGCTGGGTGATCGGCCGGAGACCGCGGGCGTTCTCTATCTGCTCGCCGGCGCGGCGGCGCGACGCGCATCAGACGAGCTGTCGCCGCTCGCGACCTTGCTGCCCCAGCGATGGCGGCCGCCAGGGCCTCTGAGCAATCGCGCCATGCTCGGCTGGCTGGTAACAGCGCACGCGCCGCTCCCGGATCTGCAAATTCACGCAGGGCGTCTGCCGGCGAACGCCGCCGCCACGGCTTGGCTCGACGACGGCCCCGCCTCGCTCGACGATGTCGCTCGAGCCTACGGCAATCCGGAGGTGGCGATGTGGGAGTGGTTCTGGCCCAACCGATTGTCTCTGGATCTCGAGGCCATCGATCCGTTTGCCCCGAGCGACGTGACCGACCTGCTGGGCCTGCGCCTGACGCATGGCCGCGAGATCAACGTGCCGCTCTATGTCTTTGCAACCTCATCGACGCACGGTTCGGTCACCGCCAGCGCGAAATGGTTCGTCGCCCATTCGTCGGTCACCGATGCAATCTACGACGGCGACGACGCGATGACGCACATCGATCCGTTGTTCGCTCGAAGCGAGGCCAACCGCTGTTTGCAAACGCTGAGCGCTTTTCTTCGCGAACGAGCGTCGCGCTAACGGATCATGCGGCCATTGCGTCGAGTGAAAAAATTCCTTCGTTCACCCGCCGAAGGGATACGCACCGAAGCCGATCAATGCGAGCGCGACGGCGTAGAGCATCCAGCCGGGGTGGCGGCCGTGCGTCGCTCGAAAATTAAAAATCGCGCCGTACAGGTAGGAGCTGCCGACCAGCAGTCCAGCCACGCCTCTGGCCGCCGGTTCGGACCAGAGCGCCGCGAGGATCAACGCCAGTCCGCCGACGAACCAGTTGAACGTGCTGAAATGCAGGAGAGGCGGGATGAGACGGCTGACCGGGGCGCCGATGCCGTTGCCGGTGAGAAGCAGCGGCTGCACCGGCCGGACCATCAGACGTTGCACCAGAACGCCGTGGATCACCGCGACAGCGCAGCCGATGGCGCCCGCACTCACCAACGCTACGTCTTGCCAGGTCATGCCCACCTCGATGAGATCGATTCACGCGCGGTTTTGCGAACGCGTGCCAGCCGAAAGCTTGGCCGGCGCCGCGCGCTACGATTTCTGCAGCTGTTCACTCATAAGACGCTTGACGAGATTGATCGCCTTGAGCGGACGGATCATTACTTTGAATTGGGTGATCAAGGTGGTGTCTGCCGAGAGCGTGATGATGTCGACGGCATTGATGCAGATGCCCTCGATCTCATTGATGAACTCGAGCACCGCGCCCGTTTCGTTTTGCCACTCGCCGATCCAGCGGAAGTTCGGCCCGCCGAGTGCACGGGCGGCGCCAGCCAAATATTTGAAGCCCAGTTCCGCGCCGCGTTGCGGCGTCCCCAATATGGGGCTCTCGAACACGATGTCGGGATGCAGCAGCGCGCGCAATGCCTCGTCGTCGTGGCTGTTGAGGTAGTCGCGCCAACCGTCGACCGCGATCATTTGCATCTTTTGAGCCTCCGAGTTGCGGCCGACGCCGGGCCGCGCAGCGCATTTTCCTCAGGCGTTTTCGTGCAAGGCGCCGACCGGAATGAGGATCGCGCTGCCGGTGGCGACCAACTCCGTCTTGCCGCCATCGGCGGCGAAGAGTTCGGCCTTGGCGAAGATCTGCCGTCGTCCGAACTTGACCACCTTTCCTTTCGCGCGAAACGAAGAGGCTGAGGCGGGGGCCAAGCAATCGATGGAAAAATGCGAAGCGAGCACGCTTTCAACCAAGGTCGCGGCTGCAAAGCCGCAACAGGTGTCGATCAGCGCCGCAACGACCCCGACGTGGAGCAAGTCCGAATACTGACCATGCTCCGGCCGGCGCGTCAGTCCCAACTCGACTTCGCCTGGCGCGGCATGAAGGAGATCGAAGGCGAGCCAGCGATTGAACGCAGCCGATCGATTGATGGCATTCAGCCGCTCGAGCAGCTCGGGCATGGCCATTCTCCATTCCGCGTGTGGCGGGCACATCGCGCTGGTGCGATCTCGCCGCACCTCAGCAATCGACGTTATGAAACTAGTAGCATATAATTTGATGTCGAAAAATCAATTTTGAGCTGGGCTAGTACTCATATTGACGCATATAAGATGGTTGCCGAACGGGAACATGGGGTCCGAAGCAGGAGGAAGATTTGGCGCTGGGCGATGCGATCCTCGTCTGTCTGACGGAGCGCCCGATGACAGGCTACGAGCTGGCCAAGACGTTCGACGCGTCGATCGGGTTCTTTTGGAAGGCCGACCACCAGCAGATATATCGCGAGCTCGCACGGCTTCGTGACAAAGGGCACATTCGCGGACGGGAGGTCGTGCAGTCCGGCAAGCCCAATAAGCTCGTCTATACGCTCACCCCGGAAGGCAAGGCCGCTTTGCGGCATTGGGCAGCGCGCCCAAGCAGTCCGTCATCGATAAAGGACGACATGCTCGTGCGCCTCTACGCCTTGGACAGCATCGACTTGGATGCCCTGCGTGCCGATCTCATGGCTCGACTCGAGTACCACCGTGATCGCTTGGCGCGTTATGAGCACATTCTCAAGAGCCGCTTCACCGTTGGCGCCGCATCGCTCGGCAGCGTCGGAAAACTGCTCGGGCTGCGCATGGGCGTTCGCTACGAGCGCGCTGTCGCGGAATGGTGCGAGGAGGCGCTCATGACCTTGTCGGCGAGCGCCGTCGGCAGCGCTGCGGTGCCGATCAAGAGCGGTCGCGCATGACCAAACGGGCTCGAGGCGTGGTGGCGCGAAGGTCGGCCGAACGAGCGAAGACGTCGACCTGGCCGCTCGTTCCTGCCGCCTCGCGGGCGGCTCACGACATCTGTAGCGCCGACCCGTCGGCCCCATATCGCGAGTGGACGTATGGCGTTTCCGCTATCGGCTTCGTGCTCTCCGGTTGTTTTGAATACGAGTCCGCCATCGGCTCGAGAATGGGCACGCCTGGTTCAATCGTCTTCGGCAATGCCGGCGACGATTTCCGCGTACGCCATCTCGACCAGCGCGGTAACCGGCGCCTGGTCGTCCACCTGCGGCAAGACATTCTAAGCCACGCGGCCGAAGCGGGCGGCCTCGGCGACGAGCGCTTTCGCATCGCCGTGCTTCCGCCCACCAAGATGACATCGACGATGTTCGGCTGGATGCGCCGCATTGCCCTCGGCCTTCCGGGCGAAGAGGAGTTGCTCGGTCTCCTCGTCGGCGCCGCGCTCGAGCACACGCAAGAGCGGCAGCACCTGCTCTCGGTGTCGGATCGCGATCGCCGCGCCGTCCTTGAAAGCGTTCGCTATATGGAGTCGAATTTTGCCGAGCCCTGCACGCTCGCAGCGCTCTCCGCCCTGACCGGCCTCAGCCGCTATCACTTCGTTCGCCAATTCCATGCGATAGTGGGTCAGAGCCCCATCCAATATCTGATCGGGCTGCGCCTGCGCGCTGCAGCCGAACGGTTGCTGACCTCGGCCGCCCCCATCACCCAGATCGCGCTCGACGCCGGTTTCAACGACATCTCTCACTTCTACCAGTGTTTCGGGCTGACGTTCGGCTGCGCGCCGCGGCGCTGGCGCGCGGCGAACCGGTCATTCCCGGCGCATTAGCTTTCGCGCCTGTGCCGCAGCCGGCCGCCAAGGCTTGCGCAACTTTCCCCAAGACAGCCGGCGCGCGAGGCGTGTGAATGGCACGCACGGACTATCTCGGAGAGCAGTGAATGACACTTGGGCCATCAGAACTCTCGATGTTGCGTACCATTCTCGGCATGGGTGTCTTGACCATGGCGATGTCGAGCTGGATGTCGATAACGCGGGTGGCGGCGATGAGGGCCGCCGGCATTTCGCTCGCCGAAGCAGCGCACACCTCGGAGCTGCGTCCAAGACTCCCGTCGGCCGTTCGTCGGGTCGGCGACAATTTCAACCATCTCTTCGAAGTGCCGACCCTGTTCTACGCGGTCACCTTGGTGATCGTCGTTGCGGGCTTGGCCGATCAGCTTCACGCCGCTTGCGCCTGGACCTTTCTCGGCTCGCGCGTCTGCCATTCGCTGGTGCAGGCGACGTTCAACAGCGTTCCGATCCGCATCGTCTTCTACACGTCGTCGTGGCTGGCGCTCTCCGCCATGATCGTGCGCGCCTTGCTTGCCATCTGAAGGTGGTGGCGACGAATGCGGCCGTGACCTGCGTGGGTGCGTTGCTCGTGCGCGATCAGCGGGTGCTCATGGGTCTCAGAGCCAAGCACAAATCCTTTGCCGATTGCTGGGACATCATCGGCGGGCATGTCGAGCCAGGCGAGAGCGCCGAAGACGCGCTGGCGAGGGAGCTGCGCGAAGAACTGGGTGTAACGCCGCTCCAATGGTCTCTCCTTGGCTCATTGTTCTTCGCTGCAGCGCCCGCGCCGACCGAGCTGTTGATTTACAGCATCCGCTCTTGGCACGGCGTGCCACGGTGCGCGAACGACGAGCACAGCGCCTTGCGCTGGTTTCGGCTCGAGGAGGCGGCCCAGCTCGAGAATTTGGCGTTCGCGCAGCTCAAGGCGTTTCTTGAGGTCGCCGCTGCGACGTGAGTCTCGAGCGCCCTTGTGATGCGGCGGTTGTTTGAGAAACCGTCTGTTCTCAAGCCGGGCAGGTTGCTATCTCTCTGCCATGATCGCCCAGGCGAATATCGAACGGATTTTGCACCGCTATGCGGAGCTCGAGGCCAAAATGGCCGACGGCGGCGCGTCGTTCTCCAAGCTCGCCAAGGAATATTCCGACCTCGGGCCGCTGGTCGAGAAGGTCAAGCAGTTCTCCGCCATGCGCGAGGAATTCGTCCACCTGGGTAGCCTGATCTCAGACGCCAAGACCGATCCCGAATTGAAGTCGATGGCCGAAGACGAACTGCGCGAGCTCAAGAGCAAGCTCCCGGCGATCGAGCATGAGCTGAAAATCCTGCTCCTGCCCAAGGACGCCGCCGACGCCGGCAACGTCATTCTCGAAATCCGTGCCGGCACCGGCGGCGACGAGGCCGCGCTCTTCGCCGGCGATCTCTTGCGCATGTATCAGCGCTACGCCGCGCTGCAGGGCTGGCAATTCGAAATCCTGAGCGAAAGCGAGAGCGATCTCGGCGGCTTCAAAGAAGTGATGGCCGGCGTCAACGGCAACGGCGTCTATGCCAAGCTCAAATTCGAATCCGGCGTCCACCGCGTCCAGCGCGTGCCCGCAACCGAAGCGAGCGGCCGTATCCACACCTCGGCCGCGACCGTCGCCGTGCTACCCGAAGCCGACGAAGTCGATATCGAGGTCGACGAAAAAGATCTGCGCATCGACGTCTACCGCGCGAGCGGAGCAGGCGGCCAGCACGTCAACAAGACCGAGAGCGCCGTGCGCATCACCCACATGCCGACCGGCGTCGTCGTCGCCATGCAGGAAGAAAAATCGCAGCACAAGAACAAAGCCAAGGCGATGAAGATCCTGCGCGCCAAACTCTACGAGGCCGAACGCGACCGCCAAGACAAAGCCCGCGCCGCCGACCGCAAGGATCAAGTCGGCTCCGGCGACCGCTCCGAGCGCATCCGCACCTACAATTTCCCGCAAGGCCGCGTCACCGATCACCGCATCAACCTGACGCTTTACGAACTCGACCAAGTGATGCAGGGCCAAGCTCTCGGCAAGATCGTCGACGCGCTCGTCTCCCACGACCAAGCCGAACGCCTCGCCGCCATGGGCGAAAATGCGTGACAAAGATGTGTGTCGACCCGTCGTCGCCGATGAAACTCCTCCCTCTCCCGTCCCACTTCGGGAAGGGAGAGGGCCGGGGTGAGGGAAGGGCATCGCGCAAAGTTATGAGCGAAAAGGCTGCGCACGCGCCGGCGCAAATCTATTGCCTCGCGTCTCGCTTAGAGGCATTCCTTCACCCCCGGCCCCTCTCCCTTCCGATGCCGGAAGGGCGAGGGGAGCAAAAATGAGCGCGGCGCTCCTCAAGAAGGCCACCGAGCTTCTCAAAGCCGCCGGCATCGATGAGCCGCAGCGCGAGGCGCGCATCCTGCTCGCCGCCGCCATGAAGACGCAGCGCGTCGAGCGCGAGCCCACCGCCGCCGAACGCGGCGCATTCGAAAAAATGCTCGCCCGCCGCGCCACGCGCGAGCCCGTCGCCTACATCCTTGGCCGCAAGGAATTTTGGTCGCTCGACTTCGAGGTTTCGCCCGCCGTTTTGATTCCCCGCCCCGACAGCGAGACCTTGATCGAAGCGGCGCTCCGACAGTTCAAAACCGTACCGCCCAAAACCATCCTCGATCTCGGCACCGGTTCCGGCTGTCTGCTGATTGCGCTGCTCAGCGAGTGGCACGCCGCAACGGGCGTCGGCGTCGACATCTCCGGCGGCGCGCTGACGCTCGCCCAGCGCAACGCCGCGCGCCTCGGCGTTGCCGGCCGCGCCACGTTCCAGCGCGGCGACTGGGCGCAAGGCCTTACACAACGATTTGATCTCATCGTCGCCAACCCGCCCTACATAACCAAGCGCGAGCTTCTATCTCTCGATCGCGACGTGGTGCACTTCGAGCCCAATTTGGCTCTCGACGGCGGCGAAGACGGCCTCGATCCGCTCAGGCGAATCGCAAGCGATTTGCCGCGTGTCCTGCAACCAAACGGTGTTGTCATTGTCGAACTTGGCATCGCGCAGTCTGCGGCGGCGAGTCGCATTCTCCTTAATGCCGGGCTCGAAGTTTTACAGATAGCCAAGGACTTGGCCGGGCTTGAGCGTGCCATCGTGGCACGCCTGCCGCACCCGCTAGGGGCCTAGGCATTTGCGCTAGATTTTCCTTGGAATCCAAGGCCGCTTCGGTCTAGCTTCCCGACGCGGTCGCGTAGTTTGAGGCAATGCCTCATACGCGGATCGAACCCGGATTTGAGGCGCACACGGGAGAAGCGCTGCAGATGCAAGAGCCTGAGGGCTGAAGCAACGGGTAGGCTGTTCAAAGGGGACGGCAGTTATCACAAAGCACCAGTTGCGCGGAAAACTCCTTCCGCGGCGTTGATCATGCTGTGCATGACGCCGCCAAGCGCACCGGATAACGGATGACAAAAGGCACATGAGACCAGGACCGAATAACAACAACAAACGCCCTCGCGGACGCGGGCGCGGCGGCAAGCCACATCATTACTCCGGTGGAGGCGGCGGCGGTGGTGGCGGAGGCGGTGGCGGCGGCGGCGGTCAGCCCCAGCATTTCAACATCAACCGCACGATCGATTCGAACGGTCCCGACATCAAGATCCGCGGCAACGCGCATCACATCTACGAAAAATATCTGCAGCTCGCGCGCGATTCGAATTCGCAGGGCGACCGCGTCATGGCCGAAAATTATCTTCAGCATGCGGAGCATTACTACCGCATGATCATGGCGGCGCAGGCGGCGATGCCCCAGCAGCAAATCCAAAATCCGAACAATCAAGGCCAGCCCGGTCAGCAGGGCGGGCAGCCGCAAATGAACGGCGGCGGCCAGCAGCCCTATCAGCAGCACGGCGGCGGCAACGGTCAGTACCGCAACAACCAGCCCAACGGCATGGGCCCGCAACCGGGCTTCGACGCCGACGGCGCCCCCATTCAATCGGGCGGCAACGGCAACGGCGACGGCGGCGACAACGAAGACAGCGCCGAAGAAACCCGCTTCAACAACTAATCATCGCCTGTCATCCCGGAAGCAAAGCGGCTTGAGTGCGACAGCGCTCAGGCCGTTTGCTATCCGGGACCCAGGAGTGTGCGTGTTGAGCCTGCGAGCAGTGTGCGTGATGCCGTGCCACTGCGAGTCCGAGCCCAGTCGCCTGGGTCCCGATAGCAAAGGGCGCAAGCACGCCGTGCTCGCGCGCTTTGCATCCGGGATGACAGCGGAGCGTTAGAACCTGCTCGCCGTCAGCGTCACGTCGGCGCGGCTCCACGCCTGCTCGAAATCCTTTTTCGTGCGCTTGGCGTCTTTGGCGCGGCCTTCCCGCGTCAACGCCTGTGACAGCCCGAACAACGCCCAGCCGTTTTTCGGCCATTCCTTCAGGTCGTCGCGATAGACGTGCTCGGCGTCTTTGGCGCGCCCGACGGTGAGATACGCGGCACCCAGGAAATGGCGCACCGGGAAATCCCAATACGGCGGCTCCATATATTTGAGCGCGTCCTGCAGCTTCACCGCCGTCTCGAGTTCGCCGATCTCGTCCTTGGTCTTGCGTTGCGCGCGATAGATCTCGGCCTGCGCCACATGGCCCGCGATCTCGACGAGCTGCGCGCCGGGCACGTCGAACTGCGCGAAGCGGTCGGCTTCACCTTTCGGGAACGAGGTCGCGATCAGCGCTTGTTCGGAAATCGCCCGCTCGACGTCGCCTTTGGCGGCCGAGGCGCGCGCTTGCGCGTAGTGCCACATCGCCGTCGCGAACGCGAACTGCCCATCCGGCTTTGCCGCCGCCAGCACCTCGTCCCATTTCCCGAAGCGCAGATAGGCGTAGAGCGTGGTCGGCAAGAACAACTCGGCCGGCGGCGCCGCGTGCGCGAATTGCGGCTGCGTCGCCTTCACCACCTGATGTGCATAGTCGATCGCCACCGCCGAGCGCCCGTCGCTCGACGCCGCCGTCCACACGAAGTGCAGATTGTGCACGTAGTACATGCCGGCATAGAGGCCGACGTCGTTGGTGTTGGCGAAATAGGCCTCGTCCGATTTCGCCGCCGCCTGGTTCACTTTCACGCCGTCATTGTAGCGGCCGATGCGGTTATAGATGTGGCTCGGCATGTGGACGAGGTGCCCGGCGCCCGGCATTTGCGGCTCCAGCATGTCGGCATAGCGCTCGGCGCGGCCGGGATTGTCGCTGGCCTCGACCGCGTGAATATAGAGATGTTCGGCGCCTGGATGTTTGGGATCCTTCTTCAAGATCGCCTCGAGCGTCGGCACCAAATCTTCCATCCCGGGATTGGGCGTCTTGCGGTCCGCCCGCCAGTAATTCCACGGTGACGTGTCCATCAGCGCCTCGGCATAGAGCGTCGCCGCGTCGAGGTCGTTTGGATAATCGGTCATCACCTGCTTCATCGCGTCGGCGAACGCGCGGTCGAGCGTCGCGCGATCGACGGCCGTCGAGTTTGTGTAGCGTTTGGCGATCGCCGCGATATAGGCCTGCTCGGCGGCCGGCGCATTCGGCGCCAGCCCTTGCGCATGCTGCGAGGCTTCGAACGCCGGCTGTATCGCTTCCGGCATCATCGGCATGTTGATGTTGGGACCGTAGGCGAAGGCGATGCCCCACCAGCACATCGCACAATTGGGATCGCGCTTCAGCGCCTCTTGGAACGAGAGGATCGCCGCGTTGTGATTGAAGTTGAAGAGATAGCGGTAGCCTTGATCGAAATAGAGCTGCGCCTGCGCGTTCTTGGTCGAGATCTTATGTGTGTGCGAGCCGAGATCATGGAACAGCGGCATCTGCACCGGTGCGGCGGGCGGCGCCGCGCCTTCATCGTGCCCGTCATGCATGCCCATCGCCGGGTGATCGCCCGACGCTGCCGGCTTCTCGCTCTTGGCGTTGACCGGCGCCGGCACCACCGCGAGATCGCCCTCGCTATTGCACGCCGCCAAGCCGCCAAGCGCCAACGACACAACCGATACCGAAACCAGCGCGCGCACGCGCCGTGACCGAGCGACCATTGGAGAGCTCCCCGCGAATCCAGGCCGCCATTTTCGGCCCATCCCGCCACCGACGCAATCAGCCCCGCCCCTAGTTCCCCACCCCCATTGCCGCACCGCACAATCCTAGGAGCGGCCCTTCTTGCCTGGGAGCGCGGGCGTCCTCGCCCGCTCTTGTTCTCTTACCCCCATGAGAGGGAAGGTGGCGCCATGCGCCTTCGACCCATCACCCTCGCGACCATCGCGCTCAGCTTTACCACCCTCGCGCCGCTCGCCGCAGAGCCAAGCCCGACCCCCGAGCAACGCGCCTGCGCCGTCATCCAAGACGGCGCCAAGCATATCGGCGAGACAATCACCTTCCGCGGCGAATACCACACCGATCACATCGAGCGTTCGCTGGTCAAACCGTTGGGCTGCGATCGCGGCATCGGCCTCGGTGGCGGCAGCGACCCCGAGGTTTGGAAACCGATCCAAGCCGTGGAGTCGCCCGTCTACGATCCCTGGCGCCGCATCGAAGCGACCTTCACCGGCACCGTTGTTCAGCGACGTGCGAACGGCATGCAATACGCCAACGACGACGGCGTCCGCCTCAGAATCGACCGCATCACCGACGTCACCTGGCAACCCGGCGACAAGTAAGAGCAGGCAAGATGCCGGCGCTCCCAGGGTTAAGCGATCTCGCCACGAGACGCACTTCATCGGCACCCAATGAAACGCAGAGCCAGCGCGAGTTCGCTCCCGCCTGGGAGCGCGGGCGTCTCGCCTGCTCTTGTTCTCGTTCCTCGCTATTCGATCTCGAACGTCACGCTCAGCGTCGTCGCCATGATCTGCCCCTGCGGCGTCACCAAATTGAGCACCGGCGGCAGCGCATCGGCATTCTCCGGCCGCCACATCGGCATCCCCGCATAGCCGCTGCGATTGGCGCCCAACAAGCCGTAAGCGCCAGGCTCGTTTTCGCCGGCCACCGTCGCCACGCGCACCAACCGCGCGCCCAACGCCTTGGCGATGTGCTCGGCGCGCACGCGCGCATTCACCGCCGCCTTCTCGCGCACCGCGTCTTCGAGCGCTGCATTGTTCTGCGCATAGAAATTCACGTTGTCGATCGCCGTCGCCCCGAGCCGCACCAAGCGGTCGACGATCTTTCCCGAATACTCGGTCGCGGGCAGCGTCACCGCGATCGAGTTGGTGACGATATAGCCCGTAGTCACCAAATCGTTGTTCTGCGGATGCTGCGGCGCGATCGTAAAGCCGCTGGTGCGGATGTCTTTCGCCGCGATGCCGTCGGCCTTGAGCCCCGCGAGCACCGCCGTGACGCGCTGATTGTTGGCGTCGAGCGCTTCCGCCGTCGTCTTGGCCGCCGTCGAGACCGTGGCCGACACATCGACCTTGTCGGGGCGCACCGCCATCGCCGCCTGACCGCTCACCGTGATGGTGCGCGTCGCCGCCGCACTCGTCAGCGCCGTCGGCCCCATCAGCAGCACGACGATCGCCAGCGCCGCCAACGCCCCCAGCAACACCGCAAACGTACGCAAACCCCAAGTCATCGCATCAGCCATCATGGCACTCTCCTCGCTCCACGCTTCGTCGGCCCAGCCTAAACCGATGCCCATGAGCCGGCGCCGTACGATCGTCACGATTTGGCTTGCCTGGGGCGCGCGCTCACCTCGCATCTCGCGCCGCACTGCGATGGCCGGTAACATGCGCGGGGCACACAACAGGAGAAGGGACGATGCGCACAATTCACCGCGCCGGTTTGATGGCCGTCGCTCTACCGCTCGCGTTCGCGGGGGCGTCGGTCTCGCCGGCCGCCTCGGCAGCCATCAATGGCGACGTCGTCGTCTTTCTGGGCTCGGCGCCGCTCTGGAACGGCACCGCCTTCGACGTCAAGGACCGGAAGCTGACCATCCGCTTCGACAACAAAGTCGCTTGCGTCGAACAGGAGTTCGACACCGACAACGGTTGGCTCTGCAAGGGCGATAACAACGCGGTCAAACCCGGCAAGCACAAGGTCGCCGTGTCCTTCACCGACCTAGCCGGCAAGTCGCACACTTTGCACGCGACGCTGACGCTTAAAGCCGAAGACAAAAAGCTCGAGATGCCGGACAAGCCCGACCAAGGCGAGAAATTCTGGTGCGTCTCGATCACGACGACAAAGATCGAGTTGATGCCGAAGTCTGACGCCCGTTGCCAGACGGACTAGCGCATCACCAACACAGGTGATGTCGCTGGCCATGTTGACACGTGGCCTACCCATTATGACGCTCAACGCGCAGTCTGAGAGGGTCCAACATCAACAACATCGCAAACATGCTGGCCGCGCGCGGCGGCCTCGATCACTATCGCGCTCGGCGGGGACCGGGCTTCGTGCTTACGACGACGATGTCTGCGCCGTTGCGTCAGCCCGCTGCTCCACGCTGCAGATTGCACGGCAGATGCTGTGGTCTGCAGCCGACTCTCTGCGCCAAAGCCGCAGAACGCCTTGCTCGGCCCACGAAATTCTCGAATCTGCAGCGAGAGCAGCGCACGCTGATGGCCCGATCACGTCCGCGCCCGTCCGGAACGAGGCGCACAACGTTTTCGTTGCAAATAGCGGCCGGGAACTCAGCCAGACATTCGCGCGCTTCCTCGGCGATGAGGAGTAACCCCATGCAACGTCGCGGCAACGGCAGTGCAACGTTAAAAATGGCGGATTTGTTGGCTTGCAACGGATGCAACGGGTTGCGGAGGAGGTCTCCACGCATTCGCGACAGGCGCCACGCCGGGTTGAGGGACATCAAGGCCGAAACTCGCCTAACCTGCACCCTTACCTCCGGTAACCGCATGCTGAATCGGCTGCCGACTACCCCTTGCGCTGCGGCGCGGCAACTCCACATCAGGGAGCAAGACGGCCGCCCTGTGCTGAGTGCAGGCGGGGTGGCGCGGGCTTAAGGGAAGAGAACATGGACATCCAAAAGTTTACCGAACGCGCGCAGGGGTTTTTGCAGAGCGCGCAGGGCCTCGCGGTGCGCGAAAGCCATCCCCAAATCACGCCGGAACACTTGCTCAAAGTCATCCTGGACGACGAGGAAGGCCTCGCCGCCGGTTTGATCAAACGCGCCGGCGGCGACCCAAGGCGCGCGCTTCAAGAGACCGAAGCCGCGCTCGCCAAGCTTTCTAAAGTAGGCGGCTCGGGCGCCAGCCAGCCGAGTCTCTCGCGCGATACCTCGCGCCTCCTCGACGAGGCCGAGCAGATCGCCAAAAAGGCCGGCGACAGCTTCGTCACGGTCGAGCGCATCTTGCTCGCGCTCGCCATCGGCACCGCACCCGACAGCGCGAAGATCTTGAAGAACGCGGGCGTCACGCCGCAAAAGTTGAACGAGGCGATCAACGAGCTGCGCAAAGGCCGCACCGCCGACACCGCCAGCGCGGAGCAGGGCTACGACGCGCTGAAGAAATACGCCCGCGATCTCACCGAAGCGGCACGTACGGGCAAGCTCGATCCCGTCATCGGCCGCGACGAAGAAATCCGCCGCACCATTCAGGTGCTCGCCCGCCGCACCAAGAACAATCCGGTGCTGATCGGCGAACCGGGCGTTGGCAAGACCGCGATCGTCGAAGGTCTTGCCCATCGCATCGTCAACGGCGACGTCCCGGAATCGCTCAAAGACAAGAAGCTGATGTCGCTCGACATGGGCTCGCTGATCGCCGGCGCGAAATATCGCGGCGAGTTCGAAGAGCGTCTGAAAGCGGTGTTGACCGAAGTCACGGCGGCCGAAGGCGGCATCGTCCTCTTCATCGACGAGATGCACACGCTGGTCGGCGCCGGTAAAGCCGAAGGCGCCATGGACGCCTCCAATTTGCTGAAGCCGGCCTTGGCGCGCGGCGAGCTGCATTGCGTCGGCGCCACCACGCTCGACGAATACCGTAAGAATATCGAGAAGGACGCGGCGCTCGCGCGGCGTTTCCAGCCGGTGTTCGTCTCCGAGCCGACGGTCGAAGACACGATCTCGATCCTGCGCGGCCTTAAAGAGAAGTACGAGCTGCACCATGGCGTGCGCATCACCGACAGCGCCATCGTTGCGGCGGCGACGCTTTCCAACCGCTACATCACCGACCGCTTCCTGCCCGACAAGGCGATCGACTTGATCGACGAGTCGGCGGCGCGATTGCGCATGCAGGTGGACTCGAAGCCCGAAGAGCTCGACGAATTCGACCGCCGCATCATGCAGCTCAAGATCGAGCGCGAAGCGCTGAAAAAGGAGAGCGACAAGGCCTCGAAGGACCGCTTGGTGAAGCTCGACAAGGAGCTTGGCGAGCTCGAGGAAAAATCGAGCACGCTGTCGCAGCGCTGGAAACAGGAAAAGGCCAAGCTCGGTTCGGCGCAGAAGCTGAAGGAAAAACTCGACAAAGCGCGTCAGGATCTCGAAGCCGCGCAACGCAAAGGCGATCTGGCCAAGGCCGGCGAGCTTGCCTACGGCGTCATTCCCGGCCTCGAGAAGGAGATCAAACAAGTCGAAGGCCAAGCCAGCGGTCAGCTCGTGAACGAAGAAGTGACCGAAGAAAACATCGCGCAAGTCGTGTCGCGCTGGACCGGCATTCCGGTCGACAAGATGCTGGCCGGCGAACGCGAAAAGCTTTTGAAGATGGAAGACGCGATCGGCGCCCGCGTCGTGGGCCAGGAAGAAGCGGTGAAAGCCGTCTCGACCGCTGTTCGCCGCGCCCGCGCCGGCCTGCAGGATCCGAACCGGCCGATCGGTTCGTTCCTGTTCCTAGGTCCGACCGGGGTCGGCAAGACCGAACTGACAAAGGCGCTCGCCGCGTTCTTGTTCAACGACGACACCGCGCTGATCCGCATCGACATGTCGGAATACATGGAGAAGCACTCGGTCTCGCGCCTGATCGGCGCGCCGCCGGGCTATGTCGGCTACGACGAAGGCGGCGCTTTGACAGAAGCCGTACGGCGCCGGCCCTATCAGGTGATCCTGTTCGATGAAGTCGAAAAGGCCCACCACGACGTCTTCAACGTGCTGTTGCAGGTGCTCGACGACGGGCGTTTGACCGACGGTCAAGGCCGCACCGTGGACTTCAAGAACACGGTGATCATTCTGACCTCCAACCTGGGCAGCGATCTGCTCGCGAGCCAAGGCGAGCATGAGGACACCGCCGTCGTGCGCGATGGCGTAATGGATATCGTGCGCCGTCACTTCCGGCCGGAATTCCTCAATCGCTTGGACGAGATCATCCTTTTCCACCGCTTGAACCGGGCCGACATGGACAAGATCGTCGACATCCAGGTGCAGCGTTTGGACAGGCTGTTGGCCGACCGCAAGATCGTCGTCGAGCTCGACAAGAAGTCGAAGGAGTGGCTCGCCAACGCCGGCTACGACCCGGTCTATGGTGCGAGGCCCTTGAAGCGCGCCATCCAAAAATACCTGCAAGACCCGCTCGCCGAGCAACTCCTGCAAGGCAAAATCAAAGACGGCGACACCGTCCACGTCACCGCCGACAAAGAGGGCCTGCTGATCAACGAACGCCGCCGCGGCACGACGGTGCATTAGGACAGCCCCCTCCGTCGGCGCTTCGCGCCGACACCTCCCCCGCTAAAGCGGTGGAGGATAAGCGAGCATCCTCTCCCGCTTTAGCGGGGGAGGGGGACCACCCGTAGCTTTAGCGAAGGGTGGTCGAGGGGGTGGAAGCCGCGCTCAACGCTTGACGCGTGATCACCCGATGCCGATGCAGTGCAGATGCTATGCAGGGCGCGGCGTCAGAACTTCCGGAAGGTACGTGCGCAGATAGGCGATCACCGCCCGCACGCTCTCTTCGAAGAAGGGGTCCGTGATCGTTCCATGTCGCTGGAACGACATCCGCCAGAAAGCGTCGGTGATCTCGATCGCGTTGGTGCAGATCGCCTCCAGGCCCGCGATCTGCGGCATCACGAAATATTCGTGGAATTGCGTCGCCGCAATACGCCCCCCGCGCACGTTGAATTCGGAATCGTAGCTCTGGATATCGCGCGGCACGTCTGCGCCAAGCAGCAAGCGCATGCAGGCGACATTTGCGACATAGAGCTCGCGCCCGCGCTGCAGGCCGGAGCGCCACGAATTCTGCCACGACGTGCGATCCGCCATAGGGGTGCCCTCGGCCGCTTGCTTCTCGAAGCGCTCGACGTAGACACGCGCTTGCGCGAACATCGCCGCCTCGCTCGACGGGAAGAAGTGATAGACGGTCGCCGTCGGCATCCGCGCTTCGTCGGCGATCATCTGAATGGTGATGTCGGAGGGCCCGCGTTGCGTCAGCAACGTTTCGACCGCCTGCATCAGCAGCTGAAAGCGCGCCTTGCTGTCGGTGCGCGATGGCCAGCGCGGCGTGATCTTCTCGACGCGCGCGGTTTTGAAGGCGATGGTCATGCGGCGATCCTCAAAGCGATTCTAGTTATAGCGGAACGAGACCTCCGCGCCGACCGTCAATGGCGGCCCGACGATTTGTTCCAGCAGGTTGAACGGGGCCGTCAGGTCGAACGCCTCGTTCAGATATTTCTCGTCGCCCAAATTGCGGCCGTAGACCGAAATCTGCCATTTGCCATTGTCGAGCACGTAGGACGCGCGCGCGTCGAACAGCCAATAGCCGTCTTGGGTGATCAAGGGATCGTTGAAGAGGTCGAAGAATACCTTGCTGCGATAGGCGGCGACGCCGGTCAGATCGATGAATTGCCCCTCGCCGAGCGGGATCGTGTAGTCGGCAATGCCGGTGAGCGAGAACTTGGGCGCCAGCGGCAGCGTGTTGCCGGAGAGATCGAGCCCGATCGCCGTCACGTAGTTGTCCACCTTGGCGTCGAGCCACGAGGCGTTGAGCGTCAGCGTCACGTCGCGGAACGGCTTGGCGATCGTCTCGAGCTCGATGCCCTTGACGGTTGCTTGCGGCGCGTTGTCGAGGAGGACGAGCGGGAAGCCGCCGGTCGGTGCATTTTCGAGGTTCAGCACCTGAAGGTCCTGGTAGTCGTAATAGAAGCCGGTCAGGTTCACGCGCAGCTTCTTGTCGAGCAGGTCCGTTTTCACGCCCGCTTCATAAGCGAGGTTCTTCTCCGGCTTGATCGGCTCTGCCTGGTCCGTAGCATTCTTCAAATTGACGTCGAGGAAGCCGCCGTTGAAGCTGCCGCTCTTAAAGCCCGTCGAGACGCTTGCATAGACCATTACGGTCTCGTCGAAGCGGTGATCGAGCGTGACGCGCCACGAGAAGCCGTCGTCTTTGATCGAGTGGCTGAACGCCCAGAGCTGCTGATACGGATCGAAATTGTCCATGCCGCCGTCTTGCGACGTCCACAGGCCGACGACGTCGAAGTCGCGATATTCGCGCGTGAAACGGGCGCCGAGCGTCAGATGCGTGCGCTCGAATATCTCGTAATCGCCTTGCCCGAAGATCGCATAAGACCGCGTCTTCTGATCCGAGATGCCTTTGCCGATTTGTGCTGTTGCCGTCGAAGTGTCGCCCGGGTTGGGATTGTCGCCGCAACCCGGGCCGCACAACTGGTCCAAGTCCAGGAAGAGATCGATCGTCTGGTTCTGCTTCAGCGTCTCGTTCAGGTAATAGAGACCGAGGAGCCAGTTGTATTTCTCTCCGCTCGCCGCCGCGCGCACCTCCTGGGTAAACGTATTCGAGCGCACGCCGTAGTCGATTTCGATCAGACGCAGTGGGCTCGCCTTTCCAGCACATTGGGATCCTAAGCTTAGAATTCCACGTGGACAAGTTGTCGCG